>ERZ773139.230-NODE-230-length-79323-cov-10.618144_pt1 | contig 79323 bp, 83 predicted proteins | sample MGYA00580854_ERZ773139 | MGnify/ENA primary metagenome ERZ773139 (study PRJEB29015, sample SAMEA2737809) | human gut metagenome | biome: human gut; feature: human-associated habitat; material: faeces | place: China | collected 2012 ...
GGCTCGTTAGGGACTTGCACCCATTAGGCAACACACATGCTAGTCAAACAAATACAGGATGAAAGGACTACCCGCTCCCCCATCCCAACAAAATAAAAAACCGTTGCACTCTCTCCTATCGAGTACAACGGTTTTTCTGTTTTTAACGGTCTTTCCGTTTATATCATCTAACCAATCTAAAAAGAAATTTTCTTTTTCTTACCTTTACTTTCGTTTCCTACGCGGTCAAGAGCAGTTACTACATACACATATTTCTTGCCACTCACATAAGGGATGCGATAGAAATTATCATAAGTTACTGCCTGGAGTGCAGAAACATCATTGAGATTTACCTTAGCTCCTTTCTCAAAACGATAGATAGCAAAACGGTTCACCTGATCGCCCCACTTTTTCTTGCTAGCCTTAGGAGCCTTCCATACCAGCAGCGGACCTTTCTCGGTCCACATCAGCTTGACACCCTTTACCCCCTTTGGCGCCTTATTATCAAGGAAAGGCATAGAGGGTGGCAATGCTGGATACTTCCAATAATTGTTGCGGAGTGTATGTCCGATATTACCTACATTATCGGCAGCAGTCTGCGCATACCAGAGCACAGTGCCCTTCACATTATTCATCTGCTGATGCAAACGGTGCTTGGCAGGCAACTGATGACTGCGCGGATTGACTGGATCAGCAAACTTGGCTGTACGCTCTATATCTTCACCTATATATAATGGGCGGTTGCCAGCATGCTTATTCCACCAGGTTATGAGCGTCTTGTAATCGGCAGCACGATTGCCAATCTCCCAATAAATCTGAGGCACACAATAGTCTATCCAACCATTATTCACCCAAAGCAATACATCTGCATAAAGATCATCATAATTCTGGAGGCCGAAAGTTTCTGAACCATTAGGATCGGTACGCTTGTTGCGGTAGATTCCGAATGGAGAAACACCAAACTTAACCCAAGGCTTAACGGCATGAATGGATTCGCTGAGCTGCTTTACAAACCGGCTCACGTTATCACGGCGCCAATCACCTATGTTTCGCATGCCGCGCGACTGCTGGCGGAAGAGCTGCTGATCAGGAATCTGTCGTCCGGCCTCTGGATATGGATAGAAATAATCATCAATATGGAATCCATCAACATCATATCGGCTTACAATGTCCACAGCCACCTCGCAAATATAGTCGGCTGCAGCCTGCAACCCAGGGTTCAACAGCGTCAGCTTGCCATACTGAAAACAGAGATCAGGACGCCTCTTCACGATATTCTTCGGCGAAACCTGCTCATAGGAAGTTACGCTATGCTTGGCACGATAAGGATTAATCCAGGCATGAAGCTCCATGCCACGATTATGACACTGCTCTATCATCCACTGCAACGAATCCCAATAAGGAGAAGGAACCTTTCCCTGCACCCCCGTAAGAAACTTGCTCCAAGGCTCTAAATCACTCTTATACAGAGCATCACACTCGGCTCGAACCTGAAAGATTATCGCATTCACGCCATCCTTCTGCAGTTCATCAAGCTGTCTGGTAAGCATCGCCTGGATCTGCTGCGTACTCTTGCCCAGATACTGTCCGTTAACGCACTGTATCCAGGCTCCACGAAACTCTCGTTTGTTCTGAGCCTTCATTGTTGCCGACGACATCAGCATCATTGCAACAACGAGCATCAAAATCGCTTTCAGTCTTTTCATCTGTTATCTGTTATTTATCAATTTCATTTTTTCCTTTTCATTCTACAGTTTGTTCTTCATCCCTCAGCTTCGGGAGTGAAATATGGTATCTTACAGCCAGCAATCGGATGGCACAGACCACACAGAAAGCTACAATCACCGTAATATAGAGGCTCACACCCAGATAGCTCAATCCCCAATAAGCCAAACCACCGGCGACACAAGCCATCGCATAAATCTCCTTTCGGAAGATGACCGGCTCTTCATTAAGAAGCACATCGCGGATAACACCGCCTGCAGCACCCGTGATACAGCCCATGATGATGGCTACCCAAAAGGAGAAACCACATTCGAGCGACTTCTGGATGCCCGCAATATTGAAAAGCGCCAAGCCCAAGGTATCAAACAGAAACCAGGTATTGTCAAGACGCTTGAGATAGCGGTGGCAAGCAATCACTACCAACTGCGCAAACAGCGTACAAATCAGGTAGATAGGACTCAACATCCAAAACGGACGCACACCAAGCATCACATCTCGTATGGTTCCACCACCTATGGCTACAGCCACACCACAAACAAAACCGCCCAGCCAATCATAGTGCTTACTTGCAGCCAGACGAATGCCCGAAAGGGCAAAAGCAAATGTTCCAATGAATTCTATCACGCTATGAAGCGTGAGCACGAATTCAGGATCGCCATGTATCATCATTTTCTCGTATCAGTTAGTGTTCTAAATATCAATTTTTAATTATCCATATATCTATTCTAAATCACTAATTCTTGAATCTTTCTCCCCAACAGGTAACCATCCAGTTGTAGAGGCGCTCCTCGGAAGGCGAATGCTGCGCATGCCAGAAGCGGGCATCCTTCAATTCGTCTGGCAGATACTGCTGCTCTGTGAAATGTCCAGGATAATCGTGAGGATACTTATATCCGTCATGATAGCCCAAATCTTTCATCAGTTTGGTAGGAGCATTGCGGATGTGCAGCGGAACAGGCAGATTACCCGTTTGCCGTACAGTAGCCAGCGCATCATTAATGCCCAGATAAGCACTGTTGCTCTTCGGACTCGTGGCCAGATACACCACAGCCTCAGCAAGGGCGATACGCGCTTCGGGCCACCCTATCTTCATCACCGTATCGAAGGCAGCATTGGCAAGCAGGAGTGCATTCGGATTGGCAAGTCCCACATCCTCAGAGGCACTAATCACAACCCTACGGGCAATAAACTGCGGATCTTCTCCTCCTTCTATCATCCTCGCCATCCAATAAAGCGCAGCATCGGGATCGCTTCCGCGAATACTCTTGATAAAGGCTGAGATAATATCATAATGCATCTCACCCTGTTTATCGTAAGCCAGCGGATTCTGCTGCAACTGCTCTTCTACCATCTTGTCGGTAATCACAATCTCTGAAGATCCGGCAGATTCTACCACCAGTTCCAGGATATTGAGCAGTTTGCGGGCATCTCCACCACTATATCGCAGCAGCGCGCCCGTCTCTTCCAACTTAATATTCTTTTCTCTGAGTTCTACATCCTGCGTAATGGCACGATGCAGAAGCCCTTCAAGATCAGCCTTTTCGAGCGGTTTGAGAACATAGAGCTGACATCTGGACAACAGCGGCCGAATCACCTCGAACGAAGGATTCTCGGTGGTAGCACCTATCAGCGTAACAATACCCTTCTCTACCGCACCCAAAAGCGAATCCTGCTGACTCTTGGAGAAACGGTGAATTTCATCAATAAACAATATAGGAGAAGCCGAATTAAAGAATCTACCACTCTTTGCTCTTTCTATCACCTCGCGGACATCCTTTACGCCACTGCTCACCGCGGAGAGGGTGAAGAACGGCACCTTGATGGTTTGTGCCACGATTTGAGCAAGGGTAGTCTTGCCCACTCCAGGGGGTCCCCAGAGGATAAAAGAGGATATGCGCCCTGCATCAATCATCTTGCGCAGCACGGCCCCCTCACCTACCAAATGCTGCTGTCCTACATAGTCAGCAAGCGTGTGAGGTCTCATTCTTTCAGCTAACGGTTCACTCATAGTACGTGCAAAGGTAATGAAAAAAATCGAATTCCAAATAAAAAAGTGACCAAAAACACAAAAAAACAGCAAGAAAATTTGGATATATAAAAAGAAGTACTTACTTTTGCACACACAAACACAATTGAAGATGAATAAAGATAAAATATTAACACTGAAGAATGTTACTAAAAGTAGCATTTGGGAATTGCAGGAGAACGATGTGTTCCGTCTTTGGGAAGCAGTAGAAAAGGATGCTGACCTCAAGGATTTCCAGAACAAGTATATCGCAGTTATCCGCAGCGCATTCGAAATGGAACCAGTGACGGTAGACCGTCCTGAAGTGATTGACAAACTGATGGCACGCGGCTTTAAGATTGGCACTTTCCGTATCAACGACAAGAAGGAAAAGTATGCCATCAAAAAGCGCCCTATCATGCGTGTTACTGATCTTACTTACGAAAATGTAAGTCACATCACCGCCAATAAGCTCATCGAACTCTTGGAGCGCAACTTTGGTGGTGGCTGGGAGAGTCTGCCTCAGAGCATCCAGGACATCATCGAAAGTAATTTCGACATCAGCACAACTACTCTTCCTGCTGACCGCCTGAAAAAGCCGGGTGGTCTTTACGAGAAGAAACTCGCCGATGACTACGAGGTGCTCGTGGTACCAAAAGGTTCTTGGGTAGAAGCAATCTTTGCCAAGGAGAAGCCAAAGGTAGAAAAGGTTCGCATGAGATTCGATGATGAGAATGATTTGAAACGCAACGACGACCTGCTCGACCCAGACGAGGATGAAGACGAGGATGCACCAGAAATCGAGGATCACTACAACGATCCAGATGAGGATGACGATGCATTCGATGACGACAAGCTTACTGAGGAAAGCTACCGTACTACCTTCGAAGACCCGGAGAACCTCGGTCTTGATGATGCAGAAGACGTAGCCGACGATGATTATTAATTCAGTTTATACATTATTATAATATAAAGAGAAATGAACGCATTAATTGGATTTGTTGCATTAATCGCTGTGGGCCTCGTAGGTTGGGCGATTGCAGAATTTAAGTACAAGGCTTTCACTTTCACCCGTTCAGAAAAGGACATCGAGGAAGAGAAAGAGCTTGAAGAGCAGAAACGCGCAGAGGGTTTCAAGGAGATGAACATCCGCGACATCATGCGCAAAAACTCAACCAATGGTTATAACGCCGTAGGTTAGTATTATGTTAATTTACCTATGCTTATGATACAGTATATCATCATAGCAATCATATTGGCGGCATGCGTAACGTATGCCGCCATTTGTATCTACCGCGCCATTAAACAAGCCCGAGAGTGCAAAAACTATCAATGTTCCGGCTGCCCGTTCGTTGAGAAATGCCAAAAGAATAAAAAGAAAGAGGCTACTCAGCGGAAAGAACAATAGCAGTTTTCATAAAAAAGCTACAAAAGCTACTTTTACTGTCATGCTGCGAGGAAACCAAGCAAAAATAATGCATTTCAGAACCCGTTCATTATGAGCAAGATACAAAGAAAGTGATTGTTTTAATTAAAAAAGTTGCATAAAAATTTGGTAGAACCAATAAAAAGTAGTACCTTTGCACTCGCAAATCAGAAATGATTATTCTACACAAGGTGTCTTAACCGAGCGGTTAGGTAACGGTCTGCAAAACCGTGTAGAGCGGTTCGACTCCGCTAGACACCTCATAAAAAAGGAAGTTCTTCAATAAGGACTTCCTTTTTTCATATCTACTCTCCCCCATTTTCATTCCTCATTTCTAGGTATTCATCAAAACCCCCATTTTTAGGTATTGCACAATTATAAAAATCTTCGTACCTTTGCAACCGTAAATGATAAACATCAGAACTGAGGTTATCCTACGAGTAGGAATAGCCCCTTGCCAAAAGCAATTCTGGTGAACGTTTGAAACTTTTAGATAATTGAGACAAAGATAGAAATTAAAATCTTGTTCGCTAATAGAAATAATTCATAATGTTTTTGTATAATATGAAAAGGGGTGCTTGTGAAAGTACTCCTTTTATGTATTGGTTTACTACATGGCGATGCATTTTGTTCTATGTCACGACGCACAGACTTTTACATCGCCATGTAATTTCAAAGATATCGGGAGTTTTAAAAAAGCCTGTTACTATTTGATTTTAGCACCAAATGACTTTACAAACTTAATCTTCTTGCCTTTTGCGATGATTGGCTTCTTCCATTCACCACCCAAAATACGGATAACAGCCTTCTTGCCTACAGGAACCGCATCTACAGCCTTCTGCAAATCCATGAAATTGCCTCGACCTTCTGCAGAGACTACATAATCATAATGGCAGACATGAGACTTCAGCGCTGGCACCTGCTCAGCTACAGCATCAGCAAGCGCACCGGCAACCACACGTGCACCATATACATTATAATGGGTATTATCTTTCTTACCCTTAGGAACCTGCGGATTCTCGCCAGGCATAAACCACATATGTAATTTGCGGCTGCCTTCAATACCCATGCCCGTTTCTATATCGTGGGTAATCTTGGTAGCATCAACAAATGGAACATTCAGCTGCTTTGCTACATTGCGGGGAGCTATCACATAAGCTCCGTGGGTGTCGATAAGCGTATCACTATTAATCTGTTCCTTTCCATCATATACTTTATTGCGAAGATTCTCGTCATCATCATTCTTCAATTCTGCAGAATAATAGCAGCGACGAACCACCGCATTGAACAGTACAGGAATGCCACCCTTGGCACGGGTCTCATTTACATATCTGGCAAGGTTTGCATCAAAAGTAGATCCCGGATCAGTATGACGGTCAGGCATTGACTTCTCATCGTTATGCCCAAACTGGATAAACACATAATCACCTGGCTTTATTCTATCCAAAACCTTTTTCCATCTTCCTTCATTGATAAAGCTCAAAGAAGAACGACCATTAACAGCATGATTGTCAACAATCACCTTGTCATCAAAAAAGCCTTGCAATACCATCCCCCATCCTCGCTCCGGATTATTTCTAAAACCGCCTTTCTCGGCAGCAGTAGAATCACCTATTACAAAAATCGTTGTTGTCTTTGTGCTGGATGTCATCAGCAACGCCAGTATGAATACACATACAATAGCTTTTATTTTTTTCATTTGTCTGTAGTTTTTAGAATTTACTAAAATTATAGTTAGGCATACACGCTAACACATAAAAAGCTCTCGCCCTGCCGCACTGCATATTCACATATACGAGCACGAGAGGACGAGAAAGAGAGTATTATTTATTTACTTTGGCTATCAATTCCTCGGCAGTAACCAAGGTTTGTTCGCCAGTTTCCATATTCTTAAGCGTAACCTTGCCCTGAGCCATCTCATTCTCACCTGCAAGCACCACAAACGGAATATTCTTGGCATTGGCATAGCTCATCTGCTTCTTCATCTTCGCCTTATCAGGGAAGATTTCGGTACGGATACCGGCTGCACGAGCTGCACTTACTATAGGCAGGCAGTAAGCTGTCTCCTTTTCACCGAAGTTGATAAACAGTACCTGAGTAGCATTTACAGCCTCCTTCGGATAAAGGTCGAGCGCACCTAACACATCATAAATACGGTCAGCACCAAAACTGATACCAACACCGCTCAAACCTGGCAAACCGAAAATGCCGGTAAGGTTGTCGTAACGACCACCACCTGTAATACTTCCCATTGGAGTATCAAGCGCCTTCACCTCGAAGATTGCACCCGTATAATAGTTCAAGCCACGAGCCAGAGTGAGATCCAGTTCTATCTCGTTGTTCAAGCCAAGAGTCTTCAAGGTATCGAGGATAAACTTGGTTTCCTCTACACCCTTCAAACCAACTTCAGAACCTTCGAGAACCTTCGCTATCACTTCAAGTTTCTCATCATTAGTTCCTGACAATGAGATGATTGGCTGCAACTTCTCAATGGCATCTTCAGAAATGCCGTCATTACGCAACTCTTCGTTTACATTGTCAAGTCCGATTTTATCAAGCTTATCGATGGCCACTGTGATATCTACAATCTTCTCAGCCTCGCCGATAACCTCTGCAATACCGGTAAGAATCTTGCGGTTATTAATCTTGATGCATACACGAACACCAAACTTAGTGAACACGGTATCAACAATCTGCATCAACTCGACCTCATTCAGGAGAGAATCAGAGCCAACCACATCGGCATCACACTGATAGAACTCACGGTAACGTCCCTTCTGAGGGCGGTCTGCACGCCATACTGGCTGAATCTGATAACGTTTGAAAGGCATCTGCAACTCCTCGCGGTGCTGCACTACGTAACGTGCGAAAGGAACTGTCAGGTCATAACGAAGACCCTTCTCACAAAGTTTCGCTGCTAATTTGAGTGATCCAAGAGAATGAATATCCTCATCGCTCACCTTATTCATATAGTCGCCTGAATTCAATATCTTAAAAAGCAGTTTATCACCCTCTTCACCATACTTGCCCATCAAAGTCTGAAGGGTTTCCATGGCAGGGGTTTCAATCTGCTGGAATCCATAAAGAGCATACACTTCCTTGATGGTGTTGAAGATATAGTTGCGTTTCGCCATCTCAACAGGACCAAAATCTCTCGTGCCCTTTGGTATACTTGGTTTCTGAGCCATTTATTAATGTTTAATATGAATGTTAAATGTTTAATGTCTAGCGCCATGTAAACCCCTCAAAGTAAACATTAAACACTAAACATTAAACACTATATAAATTACTTGCGTACAATAGTCTGAGCACGGTCTGGACCGATAGAAATGATACCGATCTTAGTCTCAAGGAACTCTTCTACGAAAGCAATATAATCCTTGAACTCCTGTGGGAACTGATCTTCAGATGTGAACTTAGTCATATCTGTCTTCCAGCCCTTGAACTCCTTGTAAACAGGTTCTACATCATCGATTTCGTATGGGAAATCTGTTGTAACAGAACCATCCTTCAACTTATATGCCACGCATGCCTTGATGGTATCGAAGCCATCGAGCACGTCGCTCTTCATCATGATAAGCTCGGTAACACCATTCACCATGACAGAATACTTGAGCTGTACAAGATCGCACCAACCACAACGACGCTCACGACCGGTAACAGCACCATACTCATGACCGAGGTCACGGATCTTGTCACCAGTCTCATCGAAAAGCTCTGTAGGGAATGGACCTGCACCAACACGTGTACAGTAAGCCTTCATGATACCATAAACATTGCCGATGCGGTTAGGGCCGATACCCAGACCTATGCAGGCACCTGCACAGATAGTATTAGAAGAAGTAACGAATGGATAAGAACCGAAATCAACATCGAGCATAGTACCCTGCGCACCCTCGCAGAGAATATCCTTGCCAGAACGGAGCACCTTATTGATTTCTACCTCGCTATCAATAAGTTTAAACTGCTTCAAGTATTCGATGCCCTCCATCCAGGTCTTCTCAACCTCTGTGATATCGAAGTCGGTATAACCGAGACTTGCGATGGTTTTGAGATGAGCAGCCTTGTGAGCAGCATACTTCTCCTCGAAATTGTCAAGGATATCGCCTACGCGAAGACCGGTACGGCTAACCTTGTCAGTATAAGTAGGACCGATACCCTTACCAGTAGTACCTACCTTGTTCTTTCCCTTAGAAGCCTCGATAGCAGCATCGAGTACACGGTGAGTAGGCATGATGAGATGTGCCTTCTTAGAGATGTAAAGACGGCTCTTCAAATCATGACCGCTCTTCTCAAGATCCTTAGCCTCACCCATAAAGAGGTCTGGAGCCAAAACTACACCATTGCCGATGATGTTCACCTTACCACCTTGGAAAATACCAGAAGGGATAGAGCGAAGCACATACTTCTCGCCCTCAAACTCCAATGTATGCCCAGCATTAGGACCACCCTGGAAACGAGCAATGACATCATACTTAGGGGTCAACACGTCAACCACCTTACCTTTACCTTCATCGCCCCACTGCAAACCCAGCAGGACATCTACTTTACCTGTGTTCATTTTTTATCTTTTTATCTTGATACTTATTCTTTTTTGCGTTTGCGAGTCATCTTGCTTTGACAGCCGCTGCATACGCCATAGATGTAAAGAGCATAAGCATCTTTACGAAAGCGCTGCATCCTGATATCCTTCACAGCTGCCGTAACCTGCGGTGCTACAATTTCGGTTACCTTGCCACAAATCGTGCAAACCTGATGCACATGATTGTCCTCGCTATAACTGGCCTCATACTTGGTGCCGTCTGCCAGACTGTGCTTTACCACAAGCCTTAGTTCCAGGAACAGATGCAATGTGTTATAAAGCGTAGCCCTGCTAACGCGAAAATTCTTTTTCAGTAGCTCTCTGCCCAAATCTTCTATCGAGAAATGCTCTCCCATAGAATAAATGGTGTCGAGGATAGTGGAACGCTCCGGAGTGCGCCGGTGATGATTGCTCTCCATATAATTGTCCAAAACCTCATGAGCTTTTGCTAAAATTTCTTCACTCATAATCCTTGTTAGTTACATAAAACGCACAAAGATACTCATTATCTACGACATAGAACAATATTTAATTTTAAAAAATCTAAATTCGCCTCAATTCCTCATAGATACGCTGAACCGGAAGCCCCATCACATTAAAATAACTCCCCTTCAACCCCGTACAACCTATGTAACCAATCCATTCCTGAATACCATAGGCGCCGGCTTTGTCAAACGGCTGATAATGATTTATATAATAACTGATTTCATCATCAGAAAGCGGTTTGAACGTCACTTCTGTTGTTACTGAAAAGGAACGCTGCTTATGCTGGGTAGTAAGACAAACACCTGTAACTACATGATGCGTCTTTCCGCTCAACATCTTCAGCATTCGTCTGGCATCTTCAGCATCACGAGGCTTCCCGAGAATGACTCCCTTTCCTTCCTGGTCATTCTGTTCGCCAGCTGTTGGCGCAATCACAACCGTATCTGCTGTAAGAATCAAAGTTTCTGACTCGTCCAACTCTTCAACACTATTATTTCCGTTCAAAAGCGGACGATAAGCCTCAGCCTTTTTCTTGCAAATGAATTCTGCCACCTGATAAGCATCGAGGTCAGCAGGATAACTTTCATCAATACCACTAATCACCTTCACCTCAAAAGGAATATCCAAACCTGCCAGAAGTTCCTTGCGACGAGGCGAATTACTCGCCAAAATGATCTTATAATTCATCTATTTTAAACCTTATTTCTTTGAACTTTATGATTAAAATTCAGTTGCAAACTTTCTACTACAAACTATCAACTTTCAACTATTAACTAAATTCTACCAGCCAAACGCCTTAGCATCTGAAAGCCATAAACCCTTGGCTCTCAATACCTGTTCTACGACGTCACGTCCCACGCCATCACCTCCGTTACAAGCCGAGATATAAGTAGAAATTTCTTTAATATCGGAGCATGCATCTGCTGGGCAACATGGACATCCGCAACGATGCATTATCTCATAATCAGGAATATCATCACCTACATATATTATTTCCTCATCTGTAATTGAATATTTCAGCTTGAACTCCTCATAAGTCTTTATCTTTACAGAACACCCCATGAAGATATCCTCTACACCAAGATTTTCATAGCGTACCTGTATGGCATGAGAATTACCGCCTGTCAGAATTACGATACGAACACCTTTCTTCTGAGCCAGCTGAATGGCATAGCCATCTTTGATATTAACAGTACGCAAAGGTTCGCCGGCACAGGAAAGCGTGATGGTCTGTCTTGAAAGTACTCCATCAACATCAAAGATGATTGCTTTTATCTTATTTAAATCGTAATTTATCATATTTATTTCTGTTTTTAGAACTTAAATTCTTAACTGCAAACTTAAACCGACAACCGTTTTATTTTTTGAACTTGAATATGCTTTTGCTCATCATTTCATAAATCTGCAGTAGTTCTGGCTGTTTTTCAAGGAGTTGCATTTGTTTCTCCATTACGTTCCGATCATCACGAATAGCCGGTCCTGTCTGCACTTCAGCTGCCGAATGCGAAGAAGCCTTGTCCATAGTTTCCATAACCAGAGGACGGAGAACACTGCCAGGAATATGATGATTTTCGAGAATCTGCTGACCTATAGCTACGCAATGATTCGCAAAATTACAAGCAAAAACAGCTGACAGGTGCAGATACTTACGATTATCAGAATCCAATTCATAGACACTACGAGAAATCTGTTCTGCCAACCTCTTCAGGAAAGAAGTTTCGAAAGCACCACATCCCTCAATGAAAATAGGAATATTTTCGAATGCAACCTTTTTATCTTTCGTAAATGTCTGCATCGGATAAAATATGCCATAATGACGGGCATAATCTTTGAAAACATCCATCGGCATGGAACCAGCTGTATGAACAAACATCTTATCTTCTCTTCCTTTGCATAGTTCAGGAATAAGCATTTCAAGCGCATCATCCTTCACTGAAACTATGTACAAATCTGCATCACAGACCACCTTACTCATCTCATTGACAGGCTCACAATTCACCTTCTCAGCCAATAGAGAGGCCGCCTCCCTAGTTCTACTGAAGACTTGCACAATCTGATGTTCTGATTGCGATATTTCGAGCGCAAGATTGGTAGCAAGATTACCTGCCCCAATAAACACTATTTTCATACGTAATTTTGTTTAAAGTTTTACTTTTTATGCAAAAATACTAAAAAATAACGATAGAGAAGCCCTTTTTCTTGCTTTTTTATGATAAATTTATTATTTTTGCCTTCGTGAGAAAATATGATGTAGAAATATATGGTAAACTGGAAGAAATGCCGCATTTATTGGAAGGCGACTTTTTTCATAGCTTGGAGCTTTTTCAGATTCTTGAAAAAACACCCGGCATAACCCCTTTTATGGCTGTCGCCACACAGGAGAACAAGGTAGTAGGACAAATGCTCGTCATCCTCTATCACCGCAAATCATTATTCCCACCTTATTTATATACGCACGCACACGCGTACGGAGAGGGACTTTATGCACTCGATGCTGAACAGAATGCTATTTTCCCATTGTTACTCCGCAGCATAACTATTCACTTACACAAACGACTCTGCTTTTACATCGAGTTCTCCCGAATGAGCAAAAAGATGCTGGGTTACCGGGAATTCAGAAAATTGGGCTATGTACCTATTGCCTGGCAAGAGATACATAACTCCCTACACAGCAAACTTCCCCAAGAGCGACTCTCAGACAAACAAATTGCTATGATTGAAAAAATGAAGAAAAAGGGAATAAGTTGTAGAGAGGCAACTTCACCCGAAGACATCCATCGTTATCACCAGTTGCTCAAAAATTATTATCGGCTGAAACTTCGCCGTTTTGTTCCTGACGAAACATTCTTTCAGAAACTGAGTACAAGTAGCAATGCCAGAAACGTCATCATCACCTATAAGGACAAAGTGATTGGCGGCTATACCTGCATCTACAACCAAGGCAATGCCTTTCTTTGGTTTTCTGCATTCAAGAGAAAGACTTACATCCATCTGCATCCGGACACAATGACCATCTGGCAAGCACTCTCTGATGCACAGGAGCAGGATGCCCAACACCTCCACTTTATGGACGCAGGACTTCCGCTTAAGAGTAATCTCTACCGTGAATTCATTCTCGGTTTCGGAGGCAAACCTGTCACCAAGTTTCGCTGGTTCCGCTTCTATCCAAAAGTTATAAACCCGCTCCTCCACTGGCTATACAAGGAGTAAGGAGAAGAGGTTCCGTGAGCCTATATAAAGCATCTCCGAAACCTCTTTCTCTTTTTTAAGCGTAATTACACATACGCTCAAAAAGTACATTTTGTATATTAAAGCCAACGCCTCTACTCTTTCAAAGCACGGTCAAGCTGCTCCAAGCCGCGCTCTGTACAGAATCCACGAATCAGGCACAAAATATAATTGTCGTATATCTCCTGCATCGAATGAACACGATAGAGCTGATGGTGCATGATTTCCTCCATCATCACATGTCCTACGTCCATAACAACATTGAAGTCTACATCCTTACGGAAAAGCCCCTCCTTTACACCAGCCTCAAAGAAACGTACACTCTCCTCCCGTTCATGAGCATGATTTTCCTGGAAGAATTTCACTACACGAGGCATCTTATGAACCTCCTCATAAAAAAGAACGCCCACCATCCCATTGCGCTCCATCTGCAATTTATAGACATAGCTGATAATATCTATCACATTCTTCGCTTGGGTCTTGGCGAAATTCTCTAACTTCGAACGATTTTCTTCTAGCTGACGCATCATACCAGCAAGCAACAATTCTTCTTTGTCACCAAAAATCTCGTACACAGTTCTCTTAGATACATGAAGTCCCTGTGAGATTTCATCCATCTTAACAGCTTTTACACCACGCTTATAGAATTCAGGCATCGCATAAGAGATAATTCTGTCTTTCAGTTCTTGTCTATATTGATTGATTTCTGTCATTTTACTTGTTTGAAGACTATTTTTGTGCAAAGATACAAAAAAAATCAAAAAACCATTCTTTTTTACTAAGTTTTTTTGTACCTTTGCACAAACTTTTAAATTTCGTGCGAAAAATCCACGAATATGAAAGAAAAATAAACTCTAAACCAATATATCGTTATGGTAAAAATTACAAAAGAGGCGGCTTTAAGTTATCACGAGACTGGTCGTCCTGGCAAGATTGAGGTTAAGCCAACAAAACCTTATCACACACAAACGGATCTGAGCCTTGCTTATTCTCCTGGCGTGGCATTCCCATGTCTTGAGATCCAGCAGAACCCAGACGATGCATACAAGTATACTGACAAGGGTAACCTGGTTGCTGTTATCAGTAATGGTACAGCAGTGCTCGGACTTGGCGATATCGGTGCCATGAGCGGAAAGCCAGTGATGGAAGGTAAGGGATTGCTTTTCAAGATTTACGGCGGTGTGGATGTCTTCGATATTGAAATCGATGAAAAAGACCCAGAAAAGTTCTGTGAAACCGTAGAGAAAATCGCTCCTACATTTGGTGGAATCAACTTGGAGGACATCAAGGCACCTCAATGTTTCTACATCGAGGAGCGCCTGAAAAGAACTCTCGATATCCCTGTAATGCACGATGACCAGCATGGTACTGCTATCATCTCTGCAGCAGGTTTGAAGAACGCTCTTGAGGTAGCTGGCAAGAACATTGCCGATGTGAAGATTGTCGTAAATGGTGCTGGTGCAGCTGCTATCAGCTGTACAAAACTCTACGTAGCACTTGGTGCACAGGTAAAGAACATCGTTATGCTCGACTCTAAGGGTGTCATTACCAGCGACCGCGAAAATCTGACAGAGCAGAAAAAGCTCTTTGCAACAGACCGCCGCGATGTCCATACACTCGAAGAGGCTGTGAAAGGCGCCGATGTATTCGTAGGCCTCAGCAAGGGTAACGTGCTCTCCAAGGATATGATTCGCTCTATGGCAGACAACCCTATCGTTTTCGCTCTTGCCAATCCAGTACCTGAGATCAGCTACGAGGACGCTATGGACAGCCGCCCTGACGTATTGATGTCAACTGGCCGTTCAGATTATCCTAACCAGATTAACAATGTAATCGGTTTCCCATACATCTTCCGTGGTGCACTCGATGTTCACGCCCGTGCTATCAACGAAGAAATGAAGATGGCTGCTGTTCATGCAATTGCCGATTTGGCTAAGCAGCCGGTTCCTGATGTGGTAAACGATGTTTACCACGTTAACGACCTTACATTCGGTCCTAAATACTTCATTCCGAAACCTGTAGATCCACGTTTGATTACAGAAGTTTCTGCTGCCGTAGCTAAGGCTGCAATGGAAAGTGGTGTGGCTCGCACCCCTATCACAGACTGGGAGAAGTACAAGCAGGATTTGCGCCAGTTGCTTGGTCAGGAAACCAAACTGACCCGCAAACTCCACGATACAGCGCGCCTTCACCCACAGCGTGTAGTATTCGCAGAAGGTGGCAACCCAACTATGCTGAAGGCTGCAGTCCAGGCAAAGCAAGAGGGTATCTGCCAGCCAATCCTGTTGGGTAACCCAGACCGTCTGAACCGTGTTGCTAGCCGTTTGAAACTTGACCTTTCAGATATTGAGATTGTAGATATGCGTGCCGATAACGAACAGGGCCGCCGTGCAAAGTTTGCCAAGCATCTGGCAGAGAAGCGTGCTCGCGAGGGCTACAGCTTCGAGGAAGCTTATGATAAAATGTACGAGCGCAACTACTTCGGTATGTCAATGGTAGAACAGGGTGATGCTGACGCATTCATCACTGGTCTTTACACAAAGTACAGCAATACTATTAAGGTGGCAAAAGATGTAATTGGAATTCGTGAGCCATATAAGACTTTCGGTACCATGCATATCCTTAACACCCAGAAGGGTATTTATTATATCGCAGATACGCTCATCAACCGCCACCCAGACGAAGATGTGCTGATTGATGTTGCCAAGCTGTCTGCAGGTACAGTGAAGTTCTTCAACGAAGAGCCGGTTATGGCCATGTTAAGCTACTCTAACTTCGGTACAGACAATATTGGCTCACCTGTTAAGGTAAAGAAAGCCGTTGCTGAGATGCAGAAGGAGTTCCCTGAACTCGCTATCGATGGTGAAATGCAGGTAAACTATGCACTCAACAAGGATCTGCGCGATGAGAAGTATCCATTCTCCCGCCTCAAGGGCAAAGACGTCAACACTTTGGTGTTCCCTAACTTGAGTAGCGCCAATGGTGCATACAAACTTCTCCAGGGTTTGAATCCAGAAGCTGAGATTATCGGCCCTATCCAGATGGGATTGAATAAGCCTATCCACTTCACTGACTCAGAAAGTAGTGTACAGGATATCGTAAACATCACAGCAGTAGCTGTCATTGATGCTTATGTAGAGAAAATCAAGAAGCAGAAGTAATCACTTCTTTTTCCTGATTCAAACAAACAGAATAAGATAATAGTATCTTCCATAAACAGGTTGGCACTTCTGCGCCAACCTGTTTTTATTTTCTCTTCTTCACTACTCGTCTCGAAAGTTCGTCTCTTTGTACTTTTGAAGATATCTAAACAAAAAAACAACAGAATTGCAATCGATTACGCAGCCTTTCTCACTAAAATAAGTTAATTTATGCCATTGTGTGCCTACACAATAGAATTATAACAAAAATAATCAAATAAATATTTGGTGATTTGAAAAATATCATGTACCTTTGCAGCCAGTTATCCTGAAAACAATCTTTTTACCTTAATGGAAACTAATACCTATTGAAGATTTGGAGCGGTAGCCTGTGAAGGTCATCGCTTTTTTCTTTTTATACACCTCCTCCATCAAATAGCATATAGCATATATTGTCCCAAGAAGAAAGTATACAATTAAAAAGGTAATATCACTTGAGTCGGAAGACTTGCTGACTGCAGCCAGCAGACCTGTCGACTATAGTGAGCAGACCTGCTGACTAGGCTCAGCAGAGCTGCTGACACTAGTCATAACTTTAACGAAGGTATCTTCTTGAACCAGAGAAGTCGTATCCTTAAACCTAAGAAGACATCTCCTTGAACCAGAGAAGACATATCATTGAACCAGAGGAGACATATCATTGAACCTAAGGAAGTATATTATTGAACCCAATAAAGAACATTATACTATTCACGAGTCCCTTATCTGGTAGCAAATAATCGGTATTCTTATAAAAAACAGGCTTTTCTGTTAAATCTTTCTAAAAAACAATCTTTATTTCCCCAACATTTTGTTCATATCAAAGATAATTTGTAATTTTGCACCCCGAATGCTCATGGATTGGGCAAATGTTACAGAAAAGTTTAGTTCGAAGGGGCTCAAAGAAGATCCGGCACAATGCAGGACGCCTCCCGAAGAAACCCGTTTATATAATTAATTTAATGTACGCAATTGTAGAAATTAACGGTCAGCAGTTCAAGGCTGAGGAGGGCAAGAAGCTCTTCGTACATCACATCAAGGATGTTGAGGCAGGTCAGACTGTTGAGTTCGACAAGGTTTTGCTCGTTGACAAAGACGGCTCAATCACTGTCGGTGCACCAGCTGTAGAGGGTGCAAAAGTAGTAGTAGAAGTAGTGAACCCACTCGTAAAGGGTGACAAGGTAATCGTCTTCAAGATGAAGCGCCGCAAGGACTATCGCAAGAAGAACGGTCATCGTACTCAGTTCACTGAAGTATCAATCAAATCTGTAATCGCTTAAAATTAGGAGGAATTAGAAAATGGCACATAAGAAAGGTGTTGGTAGTTCTAAGAACGGCCGTGAATCAGCTTCACAAAGATTAGGCGTTAAGATCTGGGGTGGTCAGAGCATCATCGCAGGTAACATCATCGTTCGCCAGCGTGGTAACAAGCACTTCCCAGGTGAGAATGTAGCTCAGGGTAAGGATGATACATTGTATGCTTTGGCAGATGGTATCGTTTACTTCCACAAGGGCCGCAAGGACAAGAGTACAGTTTCTGTTCTCTCTCCAGAGGTTTACGCTGAGAAGACCAAAAAAGCTGACGCTTAATTTTTAAAGTTTTAGAAAAAACTATTCCAAACAAACAACATAGAAGCCTGCTCATACCTAGAGCAGGCTTTCTTCGTTTATATAAGTTTTTAGGCAAGGATTACACCACCCCCTTTCTAAGCTCCTTAACCCTATAAAACCACAAAAAAAACTTTAATTCTACCCGTCCCTGTAAAAAAGTCAGCATTTTTTTACGCTATCACAAATATTTTTTGTACTTTTGCCTACAAATAGTAAATTATTTAATTAAAAGACATTTTATGCTTACACTTAAACTTATCAGTGAGGAAACTGAACGTGTAGTTAAGGGTCTCGAAAAGAAGCATTTTCCAAATGCTCGTGAGGCCGTAGAGAAAGTTTTGGAGTACGACAAGATTCGTCGTGAAGCTCAGCAGAAGTTGGATAACAACAAGCAGCAGGCAAACCAGTTTGCTAAGCAGATTGGTGCCCTTATGAAGGAAGGTAAGAAAGAGGAAGCTGAGAGCGCAAAGGCTCAGGTAGCTATGCTCAAGGCAGACGCTAAGGCTCTTGAAGAGATCATGGAGAAAGCACAGAACGATATGACCAACCAGTTGCTCGAAATTCCTAACATCCCTTGCGAGCAGGTTCCTGAAGGTAAGGACGCAGCCGACAACGTTGTTGTGAAAGAAGGCGGCGAAAAGCCAAACCTCGGCGAGGATGCTCTCTGCCATTGGGATCTCTTGAAGAAGTATAATCTTGTAGATTTCGACCTCGGCGTTAAGATTACTGGCGCAGGTTTCCCTGTATATATCGGCAAGATGGCTCGTTTCCAGCGTGCGCTTGAGGCATTCTTCCTCGATGAGGCTCGCAAGAGCGGATATCTGGAGATTCAGCCTCCGTACGTAGTAAACGAGGACTCTGGTCGTGGTACCGGTCAGTTGCCAGACAAGGAAGGTCAGATGTATCATGCTAATCTGGATAATCTCTTCCTTATCCCTACTGCTGAGGTTCCTGTAACCAACATATTCCGCGATGTTATTCTCGATGAGAAAGATCTCCCTATCAAGCGTTGTGCTTACTCAGCCTGTTTCCGTCGTGAAGCAGGTAGCTATGGTAAGGACGTTCGCGGTTTGAACCGCCTGCACCAGTTCGACAAGGTAGAGATTGTTCGCATCGATAAGCCAGGTCACTCTTACGAGAGTTTGAACGAGATGCTCGACCATGTTGAAGGTCTTTTGAAGAAGTTGGAATTGCCATACCATATCCTCCGTCTCTGCGGTGGTGATATGAGCTTCACCTCTTCTATCTGCTACGACTTCGAAACATGGAGTGCTGCACAGGGTCGCTGGTTGGAAGTTTCATCAGTATCTAACTTCGAGAGCTACCAGGCTAACCGTCTCCACTGCCGCTATCGCCATACAGATGACAAGAAGATTGAACTTTGCCACACATTGAATGGTTCAGCACTTGCTTTGCCACGTATCGTAGCAACCATCTTGGAGAACAATCAGACCCCAGAAGGAATCCGCGTACCTAAGGTATTGGTTCCATACTGTGGTTTCGAGATGCTTGATGACAAAAATTTCGATTAATTTGAAGTATCGGTAAGACTTTCAGTTTTTCTCGATTATACAAAACATTCGAAAAACAAAAATAACATATATTGTACGAGGATAACTTCGACTGCCACAAAGGTAGCCGATGTTATCCTTTTGCATTTTTATGTACCATGAAGCAAACTCTAAACAGCTAACCAGAAATATTAATATATCAGCATTAAGAAATTTAATAGCCCATGAACAAGATTATCAAGAAAGTACAATACTCAGAGAAAGTATTCCGCTTCGATGTAGAAGCACCGCTTATAGCCAAGAGCCGAAAGGCAGGCAACTTTGTTATCATCCGTGTAGACAACAACAGCGAGCGTATGCCGCTGACCATCGCTGACGCTGACATTGAGAAAGGAACAATCACACTGGTTGTGCAGAAGGTAGGTCTTTCATCTACCAAACTCTGTGCATTGAATGAAGGCGATGAGATTCACGATGTGGTGGGACCACTTGGAAATCCTACACATATCGAGAACTTCGGAACAGTCATTTGTGCCGGAGGTGGTGTAGGCGTAGCTCCTATGCTCCCTATCATCAAGGCACTGAAAGCCGCAGGAAACAGAGTCCTTTCCGTAATTGCGGGTAGGAACAAAGACCTCGTGATTATGGAAGATGAAGTGCGTGCATCTAGCGATGAACTCATCATCATGACCGATGACGGAAGTTACGGCGAGAAGGGTGTTGTAACCGTAGGAATCGAGAAGTTTATCAATCAGGAGCATATCGATAAGGTTTTCGCCATCGGTCCTCCTATCATGATGAAGTTCTGCTGTCTCCTGACCCAGAAATATAATCTTTCCACAGACGTTTCGCTCAATACCATCATGGTGGATGGAACCGGTATGTGCGGTGCCTGCCGCCTGACCATCGGCGGCAAGACCAAGTTTGTCTGCATCGACGGTCCTGAGTTTGACGGCGCTCTAGTAGATTGGGACGAGATGTTCAAGCGCATGGGCACTTTCAAGGATGTTGAACGCGAAGAGATGGAACACTTCGAAGAGCACCTTGCAACTGTAGACGCAGAAAAGAAGAAAGAAACTACGGATGTAATCATGGACGTAGAACCTACAGATGCGAGCATCGAAGAGTTGACCGACCGTAACGCTGAGTGGCGCAAGGAGTTACGCGCTTCGATGAAAGCAAAAGAACGTACAGCTATAGAGCGCGTAAAGATGCCAGAACTTGACCCTCTTTATCGTGCCACAACCCGTACGGAAGAGGTAAATATCGGTTTAACCAAGGAAATGGCTTTGACCGAAGCCAAGCGCTGTCTCGACTGTCCTAAGCCTACCTGTATGGAAGGTTGTCCGGTAAGCATCAACATTCCTTCCTTCATCAAGAATATTGAGCGAGGCCAGTTCCTTGCCGCAGCCAAGGTTTTAAAGAACACCTCTGCCCTACCTGCCGTTTGCGGACGAGTTTGCCCACAGGAAAAGCAATGTGAAAGCAAGTGTGTACATCTCAAGATGAACGAGCCTGCTGTAGCTATCGGATACCTGGAGCGTTTTGCTGCCGATTACGAACGCCAGAGTGGAAACATCTCTGTACCAAAGTGCGATGAACCTAATGGCATCAAGATAGCCGTAGTTGGTTCAGGACCTTCCGGATTGAGTTTTGCAGGCGATATGGCAAAGAAGGGATTCGACGTTACCGTCTTTGAAGCATTACACGAGATTGGCGGTGTATTGAAATATGGTATTCCTGAATTCCGTTTGCCTAATGCTATCGTAGATGTAGAGATTAAGAATCTTCAGAAGATGGGCGTAAAGTTCATTACAGACTGCATCGTTGGCAAGACCATTTCCGTAAAAGATCTGGAAGAACAAGGATTCAAGGGAATCTTCGTTGGCTCAGGTGCGGGTCTGCCCAACTTCATGAATATTCCTGGAGAGAATGCCTTGAACATCATGTCTTCTAACGAATATCTTACCCGTGTAAACCTGATGGATGCAGCCAATCCTCATAGCGACACCCCTATCAACTTGAGTAAGAAGGTGGTTGTTGTAGGCGGCGGAAATACAGCTATGGACAGTTGCCGTACTGCAAAACGACTCGGAGCAGACGTAACCTTGGTATATCGCCGTTCGGAGGCAGAAATGCCTGCCCGACTCGAAGAGGTGAAGCATGCCAAGGAAGAAGGAATCAACTTCTTTACATTGCACAATCCTAAAGAATATGAGGCAGACGATAAGGGCGCAGTAAAGGCTGTAGTCCTCGATGTGATGAAGCTTGGCGAACCTGATGCCAGCGGCCGTCGTCGTCCAGAAGCTACAGGAGAGACCATCACGCTGGAGTGCGACCAGGTAATTGTTGCCGTAGGAGTAAGTCCTAATCCACTCGTTCCACAGAGTATCGAAGGCTTGGAACTCGGCCGGAAGAACACCATTGCCGTAAACGACCAGATGCAGAGTTCCATCGAAGAAATCTACGCTGGCGGCGATATCGTACGAGGAGGAGCCACAGTAATCCTTGCCATGGGAGACGGCAGAAAGGCCGCTCTCAATATGAGCGAAAAATTATTGAATAAGAAATAAGAAAACAGGAAACAATAAAGGGCAGCCATGCATCACGCAGACTGCCCTGTCCTTTTCTCGTATGTAATGTTATAAAATGAAATGTAGTTCGTACATATATTTATTAATAATTGGACTCAAACACTATTTCAGATTAATACGGAGTCCGAACTGGAGATTAAAATTCCACTTCTTATCTTTAAACGTATTTTCTATTTCACTGCCATTATCAAAATAATATTTTGCACCTGGCTCAATATAGAAGCCCACTTGTGGTGTAACATCATACTGTGCACCAAGCGAAGCCTTACCCGAGAACTGAACGCCATCACGTTTCACGTCCTCTTTATGACCAGAAACCTTTGTATCATTCTTTACGTTGAAATCGGCTTCTCCACCCGCCATTACGTACGCATGAAAACCTCCCGTGCTCCAAACCTCATAGTTTAAACCAAGTGGAACACCCACATAATGCAAAACCTGATGTGTATCAAATTCTGAAACACCATAAGATTTGAAATCAGAAGCAACACGCGTATATACGACACCGGTACTCAAAGACAAACGAGGCGCAAGTCCGATACCAACCTGAGCACCTATAGCCAAAGGAGCATGATGTTTCGCTTCAACATATTTCGGTATTGCATATCTTAAAAGAGAAGCAGCAGCCAGGAAAACGCCATGATCAGCAAAGCCACCACCAGCAAGAAGATCTGAAGACGCATACATGCCGTTTGACATTCCATCACTGCCAGAGCCCAGACTTACATTCTCTGCATACAGGTTCATGGTCCAGTTCTGTTCATACTTGTCCTTATAACTGCGTTCAAAATGACCATCCTGCGCCCTGCCTGCATAAAGCTTCTGCCCACCATCTGCTTCCAACGGCTTGGTTGCATGATTAGAAGAAACGGCCATCTGTCTTTCAGAATCCTCATTTTGCTTTTGCAAAACAGATAATTCCCGACCATTTACCTCTGCATTAACAGACTGTTCTGGCATTTCTACCTCTGCTGCAAACATTACTTCATTATCAGCAGCAACAGTCCTCTCCTGGAAAGAGACAGAAGATTTACTATGCTTCAATTGACGCCCCGATGAATGGCGATTCACCTGATGTGCAGATGCATTGTTTTCAGCAAGCAAGATAGCATTTTCACTTCCTGCCGATTGTGCTTCTGCACGGACAGCAGAAGAAGTCCTGCTTGAACCTGATGCTGTAGAGAAAGAACTCTGAACAGCTAAGTTAGCCTGTCCCAGTTCATCATCATGCAGATAAACATAACTGCCTCCTACTCCCAATAAAGCAATCGCTGCAGCTACTGACCATCTTTTCAAGACAACATAACGAGTCTGTGGTCTCTTCTTTACATCAGTTTCCTCATCACCAACCTTTTTAGACTGAGCAAGCGATTGTTCTATCTCAGCCCACAAGTCGTGGCTGACAGGCTCTTGGTAGTCAGCCAACTGATCTCGAAGTTTATTTGTCCAATCGTTACTCATTACTTTTCTCATTTATATGATTCAACTCTTTATTATCACTACAATCTGCCTGGCTCAGATAATCTTTCACCTTTTTGCCCAACAGCTTTTTCGCCCGCAAATATTGTGAAGCAGAACTGCTTTCTTTGATGCCTAACAGCTGTGCAATTTCTTTATGGCTTTTCTGTTCAAAAACAAACATGTTAAGAACCAGTCTGTACCCATCAGGCAATTCTCCTATCATTCTTGTCAGTTCTGCAGGCGGAACTCTTTCTACTTCAGACTCTTCATCCTCAATATCATCGGGAACTTCGTCCACGATAGTGAAGCGCTTTTGCTGCCTTACAAAGTTGACAGCTTCATTTGTCACTATCCGCAAGAGCCAAGCCTGAAGAGCGCCCTCACCCCGATATTCAAACTTTGAAATGCCGGAAAAGACTTTTATAAAACTATCTTGCACTACATCTTCAGCATCATCGCGCATAGGGATATACCTCAGCGCTACGGCCATGGCATACCCCACATAGCGTTCGTACAATCTGTGCATGGCTGCCCGACTGCCGCTATTGATGTCGTCTAAGAGTTCCTTTTCCGATTCCAATTTCAAATCCTTTTTAAAGATTAAACGATATAAAGAGAAAACCTTGCATCAAAAATGAACTTTTTTTGGCGCAAAGCACTTTTTTTATATTTTTATATAGATCAAAGGCTATTCTGCACCTTGTTTCCCGGTACATTCAAGCCCTGTTTCTATATTATTCTATAGAGAACACTTTACCTTCCTGAGTAAGATAACTTTCCGTAAACACCTCTTTAGCTTCATTCAACAATACCTCTTCATTATTATATCTTGCACTATAATGTCCCAGAAGAAGTTTGCCTACACCCGCATTTCTGGCTATAGTTGCAGCCTGTCGAGCCGTACTGTGATAATAGAGTTTAGCCCTGTCCTCATTCTCCGAAGTATAGGTGCTCTCATGATAAAGCACCGTAACCCCCTTTACCTTTTCTGCCACCCCCGGAACAAACCGGGTATCACTGCAATAAGCATAACTGCGGGGAGTAGCGGCAGGCATTACCAATCTGGCATTAGGTATTACATCCCCCTCCTTCGTTGTCCAGTCAGCTCCATTCTTGATGTTGTTAATCTGGCTTACAGGAATCTCGTAATAATCTATCATATCACGACGGATATGAGGCAATGTCGGTTTCTCTCTGAAGATGTACCCACAACAAGGCACACGATGCTGCAGAGGAACGGTTTCTACGGTTACAGAATGATCTTCATATACTACTTGCGACTTCTCGGTATCTACAGGAACAAATTCGATTTGATATTCCATTCCCTGCATGAAGAAATCGATCTGACGCTTAAACAAATCTCCGTAACTTTCTGGTGCATAAACTTTTAACTTAGCCGTTCTGCCCAGCATACCTAAGGTAGAAAGAAGTCCCAGCAAGCCAAAGCAATGATCACCATGAAGATGCGAAATAAAGATAGCATTTATCTTAGCAAAGTGAACATGAGTGCGACGGAACTGCATCTGGGCACCCTCGCCACAATCCATCATAAAGCATTTGCCACGCATCTCAATAATCTGGGCCGAGGCACTATGCTGAAGGGTGGGCAAAGCACTGCCACACCCCAATATATGTACTTTAAATGGTTCCAAAACTAAATCATAATTTACAGGTTCAACATGATGACCTTACTCTTGGCGCTTGAAAACAAAGATACCCTGAGTATTCTCCAACATAAGACTGTCAGAACCCAATTTGTCAATGGCAAAAGTATCCTTATTCAGCAAAAGTTTACCATTGAGTATCTTCCAGCTAGTCCAAGGATTAGTTTCAGCCTTCACATTGTTCTTCACCTCTCCACCTTCCAAGATATCAAAATTCTTATCCAGAGAAGTCCATTTACCCAAGAGGGATGTCAGGTTGATAATCTTCTGGGCCATCATCTCTCCATCCTCTGCCTTATAACCGATAAGAGCAATACGGTCGCCAGCCAGCAATCCTCCCTGAACAACATCAGGATTCTCATCGTCAATAAACACCGAAAGGGTGTCACCTTCATCAGAAATCAGCTCCAGGCTATGCATAGAGGTTCCCTCACCGCATACACCATAGATGGTAGAATCGTTCATTGCATCCTCTACCTCTACCGAATCTGCTGCACTGATAACAGGAACATTATTTTTGTTCTTACAACTGTTGGCTGCGAAAAGCGCCACCAAAGCTATTGTTACATAAACTAATTTTTTCATAACACTTTAGTTTTTATTATTATATTGATGAGTTGATAAGATTATCTGATTCACCGTTATTTATCATCCTTTTTCTCCTGAAGTTTTGCTTCATCCCATAGTTTATCCATTTCTTCTAAACTCATATCTTTCAAGTTTTTACCTTGCTTTAAGCTATGATCTTCTACGTAGTTGAAACGGCGGATAAATTTCTGGTTGGTTTTCTCCAGCGCATTATCCGGATTGAGTTTATAGAGACGTGCTGCATTGATTACTGAGAAGATGAAATCGCCCAATTCCCGGGTAGAATTCTCTTTGTCGCCTTTAGCCAGTTCCACCTTGAGTTCTTCCAGTTCCTCCTGCACTTTGTCCCACACATCTTCTTTTTCGTTCCAGTCGAAGCCTACATTTCTAGCCTTGTCCTGAATGCGATAAGCCTTGATAAGAGACGGAAGAGAATTAGGGACACCGCTCAACACCCGCTCATTTCCATCCTTCTCCTGCTGCTTGATCTGTTCCCAGGTTTTCTCAACAGAAGTAGCAGTTTTCGGCTTGCTGGCGCCAAGAGCTAAGGTTTCTTCCGAACTGGCAGTTCCTGCTTCTCCATTCCCTGCATCTGACTCCTTATAGACAACCTGTCCTTCATCGTTGATATACATATCAGGATTCGAAACCGTCCAATTTCCCTCTTCCTTCCAGTTAATGAAAGGATGGCGGAACATCAATTTATCTGCCTCCTGATTGCAAACATCGCAAATATCGAACTCGCCGTCTTCTCTGCCGATGATGCTATAGAACATCACGTGCTCCAACACATCGCCCAACTCCTTCTTGATATCCTTGTAATCGCGCTTCATCAAGGCGTCACAAAGCTCGAAAGTCTCCTCGATCGTATTCGGACGAAGACTCTCGAATGTCTGCTTTTTATCCCATGGACACTGCAGGCGCAAACGGTCCTGCACATCCAGCAAGCGGCTGAACGCCGCCAGTTTTTCTTCTTTCGTATGTCCTTTTCCTGTATTACTAACCATCGTTTTGTGCAAAAATTAATAATTTTGATGCAAAGATAGTATTTTTCGCCCAAAAATTAGTATCTTTGCACCGTTTTTTAAAGAAAAAGAAAGAAAAAGAATAAAAATTAGATATAAACAATGGAATTAGCAAGTAAATACGATCCACAAGCAGTGGAAAGTAAATGGTATCAGTACTGGCTCGACAACAAGCTTTTCAGTTCTAAGCCAGATGGTCGTGAACCTTATACAGTGGTTATCCCACCACCAAACGTAACGGGTGTGCTCCACATGGGACACATGCTCAACAATACTATCCAGGATATTCTCGTTCGCCGTGCTCGCATGGAGGGCAAGAACGCATGTTGGGTACCAGGTACCGACCATGCCAGTATCGCTACCGAGGCAAAGGTTGTAAACCGCCTCGCTCAGCAGGGCATCAAGAAGACCGACCTTACCCGCGAGGAGTTCCTCAAGCACGCTTGGGACTGGACTCACGAGCATGGTGGCATCATCCTCAAACAGCTCCGCAAACTCGGTGCCAGCTGCGATTGGGACCGCACAGCATTCACCATGGACGAGACCCGCTCTCGTGCCGTCATCCACGTATTCTGCGACCTTTACCAGAAGGGACTCATCTATCGTGGCGTGCGCATGGTTAACTGGGACCCTAAGGCTCAGACTGCACTCTCTGACGAGGAGGTTATCTACAAGGACGAGCACTCTAAGCTCTACCACTTGAAGTATTATGTAGTAGAACAGGACTGCCAGCAGGTGGATGAGGAGAACGTGATGCACAAGGATGAGAAGGGATACTATGCAGTAGTAGCAACCACCCGTCCTGAGACCATCATGGGCGACTCTGCCATGTGTATCAACCCAGAGGATAAGAAGAATACCTGGCTGAAGGGTAAGCACGTTATCGTGCCTCTCGTAAACCGCGAGATTCCTGTCATCGAGGATACATACGTAGATATCGAGTTCGGTACTGGTTGCTTGAAGGTAACTCCAGCTCACGATATCAACGACCACGCCCTCGGTTTGAAGCACGGTTTGGAAACCATCGATATCTTCAACGACAATGGTACCATCAGCGAGGCAGCAGGTCTCTATGTAGGTATGGATCGCATGGATGTGCGCAAGCAGATTTCCATCGACCTTCAGAACGCCGGTCTGATGGAGAAGATTGAGGACTATAATAATAAGGTGGGCTTCTCTGAGCGTACCAATGTTCCTATCGAGCCAAAGCTCTCTACACAGTGGTTCCTCAAGATGCAGCACTTTGCCGACATCGCCCTTCCTCCAGTAATGGACGATGATATCGAGTTCTATCCTAAGAAGTACAAGAATACCTATCGCCACTGGTTGGAGAACATCAAGGACTGGTGTATCAGCCGCCAGCTCTGGTGGGGTCACCGCATCCCAGCTTACTACTTCGACAATGCCGGCAAGAAGGATTTCGTGGTAGCTGAGACTGCAGAGGAGGCTCTGAAGCTCGCTCAGGAGAAGAACGCCAACATCAAGGCTGAGGATCTTGAGCAGGAGAGCGACTGCCTCGACACCTGGTTCTCTTCATGGTTGTGGCCTATCTCTCTGTTTGATGGTATCGAGCATCCTGACAATGAGGAGATCAACTACTACTACCCTACTTCCGACCTCGTAACTGGTCCGGATATCATCTTCTTCTGGGTAGCACGTATGATCATGGCTGGCTACGAGTATCGTGGCAAGATGCCATTCAAGCACGTATATTTCACAGGTATCGTTCGCGATAAGCTCGGCCGCAAGATGAGCAAGAGTCTCGGCAACTCACCAGACCCACTGGTTCTGATTGACAAGTTTGGTGCCGATGGTGTTCGTATGGGTATGATGCTCAGTGCTCCAGCAGGCAACGACATTCTCTTCGACGAGAGCCTCTGCGAGCAGGGACGTAACTTCAACAATAAGATCTGGAATGCCTTCCGCCTCGTGAAGGGTTGGGAAACTGCAGATATCGAGCAGCCTAAGAGTGCAGAAATCGCCGTGAAGTGGTTTGATGCCAAGCTCAAGGAGGTGAACGAGGAGATGCAGAAGCAGTTTAAGGACTACCGTATCTCTGAGGCATTGATGACTGTATATAAGCTGTTCTGGGATGAGTTCTCATCCTGGTACCTGGAGATGGTGAAGCCAGCTTACGGCCAGCCTATCGACCAGAAGAGCTACGACGCTACCCTCCGCTTCTTCGATGCCCTCCTGAAGATGTTGCATCCATTCATGCCATTCATCACCGAGGAATTGTGGCAGCACATCTACGACCGCAAGGATGGCGAGAGCATCATGCGCGAGAAGCTGGATATTCCTGCACCTACAACCGAGGAGCAGAAGTTGGCAGCCGACATTGAGGCTGTGAAGCAGATTATCGCCGGTGTTCGTACCGTTCGCAACCAGAAGAACATTGCCCAGAAGGAACAGTTGTCTCTCCAGGTAGTAGGCAAGAACGATTTCGAGGCTTACAACGACGTAACGCTGAAGATGGCGAACCTTGATAAGATTGAGGTCATCGCTGAGAAGAGTGCCGATGCGTCAAGCTTCATGGTAGGTACCGACGAGTTTGCCGTACCATTGGGCGACCTGATCGACGTAGCTGCCGAGATTGAGAAGGCAGAGGCTCAGCTCAAGCACTTGGAAGGCTTCCTGATGGGCGTACGCAAGAAGCTCAGCAACGAGAACTTCGTAGCTCACGCACCTGAGAAGGTAGTAGCCCTGGAGCGCAAGAAGGAAAGCGACTCTGTTGAGAAGATTGCTGCCCTCAAGGCAACCATCGAGGAACTCAAGAAGAAATAATAGTTTAATATTTATCATGTTAAGTGCGGAATGTTAAGTGTAAGAACTTAGCATTTCACACTTAACATTTCATATTTTCAAGAGAAACATGATCAAGAAGCTTTTCACCTTATTTATATGTACGCTATCTCTAGCAGCAACTTTCACCAGTTGTGGCGATGAAGCTATTGATGTAGAAAGCGTCAATAAGCAGACAATCTTCGTCTTCTATCCTTGGACGGGTGGAACCAACACTTCCGGTCTCACAAGTTTTTTGGAAAACAACGTTGACAGTATCTGCGAAGGTATTGTTGCCAAGAAAGGCTTGAATAATTCGCGTGTAATGGTCTTCATGAGCCAGAATTACAGGAAGAGCTATCTTATAGATCTTCAATATGACGGCAATACGAAAACCGTAATTCGCGACACTTTGAAAACATACGATGAAGCTACATATACTACAGCAGAAGGATTTGCAGAGATTCTGAATGAGGTGAAACGCCGTGCTGAAGCCCTGAATTATTCGCTCATCATCGGAGCTCATGGCTGCGGATGGACCTACAAAAGCGATTGGGTAAACTATCCTTATATGGCAAGACCTAATGCCGGTTTTGCTCAGAAAGGAAGCACCAGCTACCCTACCGCTACCGGCAATTTCAGCGGAATACAGTATGGTCCCGATCCCAACAAACCTATCACCCGTTTCTTCGGAAGCGTAAGTTTAGAAGAAAACGCTCTCGACGTTCCTACCCTTGCCGAAGGAATCAAACTCAGCGGCACAAAGATGCAATACATTCTCTTCGATGCATGCTATATGGGCAATGTAGAGACTGCATACGCACTGAAAGACGTCACTAATTTCATGATCAGTTCAAGTAGCGAAGTAATGGGAGCCGGCGTTCCATACAAAACCATATGGAGTTACCTCAACAGTTCTGCACCCAACTACTCAGGATTTGTCAACGGAGTTGTCAATTTCTACAAGAATAGTAGCGATCCATTCTGCAATATGGCGGCCATCGACTGCAGACAGATGGACAATCTAGCCCAAGTGATGAAGGAAATCAATAGCAAATATACCCTCTCATCATCCGTTCCGCTCGATTCCATACAGCCTTTGGATGGTTTCTCTCCCAACCTCTTCTACGATATGAGTGTATACATAGACAGTCTTGTTCCGAGCGGCTATCTGAAAGACAAATATACTTCACAGATGAAACTCACTATCAAAGCTGCTGCTCATACCGAACAGGCTTATACAGGGTTAATGAGTTATAGAGGGACAACCTTTAAAGTGAAAAATTATTGCGGTCTTTCTATCTCCGACCCTAGCCAGCACAGCGTAGCTATCAAGGGCAGAGAGAAAACAGCATGGTGGAAAGCTACACACTAATAAGCAATTGAGAGTGTAAGAAACTCCTTATTGGCTTTTAAGAAAAATATTATATAAAAGAATACATGATGGAATATTTTATCATTGAGAATAACGGACAGCAAGCGGGTCCATTCAGCCTGGAGCAACTCGTCCAGAAGGCTATCACACCCGAGACCCTTGTTTGGGCACAAGGCATGAAAGACTGGACTCCAGCTTGGAAAATAGCAGAACTGAAGACTGTTCTTGAAACTGTAGAAGCTATCAAGGCTAATACAGCCAACAAAGAAAATGCAGAAGGAACATCAGCAGATGCAGCCGGCAACAACGGGACAGAAGCAGCAAACTTTCAGGCTGCAAACCAGCAGGGTTTCCAGCAGGCACAGCAGGAAGCTTACCAGCAAGGCTTTCAGCACGGCGCAGCAATGAACCAGGGCTACAGACAGGAACCGGAAAAGAAAAAATCGAGCAAGACCCTCTGGAAAATCATCTTAGGGCTTATCGTACTTCTCTTCCTGGTTTTCGCCATAACCAATCCAGGACCTGATGCCCATAAAGAAAAGGTAAAGACTGAGGCAGCCAAGGCTATCGACAAGGCTACAGAAACCAGTGATAACAACTTCTTCACCCAAAGCATCCGTTCCATTGCCAAGATGATGGCAGGAAGCGCTATCGATGAAGTGATGAACCAGCTCTTCGAATACCACAACTATATCGTATGCTCTAAGGGAACCGTTGAGTTTAATGGCAAGCAGCACACCGTAAGCTTCGGAATCCTTGGCAGCGTTTACACGATGAATGCTGATGATATGGTGAAGGCGCTGGAAGGTGCCGACAATCTGCAGATAGAAGAAACCACCAGCTCATCAACCGATGAATCCCCTTCGGTAAGCGATAATAACAGCGATGGTTCAGAAGAAGACGGACTGGGCGCTTCTGTTCAGAAAAAACTGGAAGACAAGGCAAACCAGGCCATGGATCAGGCTGCCGACAAGGTAAGCAAGAAACTGGAAGAGAAAATCAACCAAAAACTCGATGAAGCAACCGATTCTTCAACCGTAGAAAAGATTCTCGACAAGATTCTGGAACTGATCTAGCATCAGAAATCCGAAGAAACATAAGAAATATGACACATTTCTCAATATGACAGCATGGCGGCTTGACGTATATCAAGCCGCCATTGCTGTTTAGTTGACGTGTATCAAAAAAAGCCCCTTTTTCATCATTTTGTCATGTCTTTGTGACAGATATTCAAGAAAAAGGCATTACCTTTGCACCAGAAAACAGTGAGATTGTAATAAGGATAATGTAAAACAGGAGACCTCACATGGAGGCTCCACAAAGAAAGAAAGGAAACAAATTATGATGACGACAGTAATGATTCTTACAGTTGTGGCAGCTATGATTGCCAAGGCTGTAAATGTAAACAACAACATGGAGATGGGCAAGTAAAATTGACCATCGTTCATGAACAAAAGGAAAAAGAAAATGGCAGAAATGCCAAGTATTAATTTTTTTAAAAAGGATAACGATTATGAAAACAATGTATGCAAACATCAAGAAGGCCTTGAAGGCTATTCTTGCAAATTACATGACCGCAATGGAAATGTATGGTGAGGCTTTGAACAGAAGCCGTGGTTGTGCTTGCGTATAAGGGGTCCAATCCCTTCATGCTGCGGCATAAACTAGATTGAAAGCAAAAAGTAATTACGTTTAAATAAAGAAAAAGCGTGTAAGTTACCATACTTACACGCTTTTTTTGTATCTTTGCAACCGGTTAGTAAAGATTTTAAAAAGAAGAAACGATGAACTCACAAGATATGATCAGCAGGCTGGAATCGAAAGGCATTCGGCCAACCGCCAACCGCATACTCGTAATGAAGACCCTGATGGGCGAACAGAACCCGCAGAGTCTGAGCAATCTGGAACGAAAGATGGTTTCGATGGACAAGTCGAGCATCTTCCGTACCCTTACCCTCTTTCTGGAACATGATGTGGTACATGCCTTCGAAGATGGGCGAGGCGTACTCTGCTACGAACTCTGCGAAGAAAAAGGGGCTTGCGATCATCACGACGGGCATATTCATTTCTACTGCGAATCTTGCCAGCGTTCCTTCTGTATGGAGGATATCCATATTCCAAGTTTCGAGCTGCCCGAAGGCTTTTACCCCCACTCTATTTCCTTTGTCATCAAAGGCGAATGCCCGGATTGCAGAAAGAAACACCAGTAAAGCGAAAGGTGCATTCTGCGTTAATTTAGCATAAATATTTTTGAAATTCTATTGCTTTTCCGATATTATCATTACTTTTGCAAGCGATTATCACGGGGTGCTGAAAGATTCGGCTGAGATGATACCCATAGAACCTGATGCAGGTAATGCTGTCGCAGGGATATTTGATAGCGCTTTATTCTTTCTCTTAAGGCTTTCATCTGGAAGTTCACCGTGTTTGATTACATATTTGCTTATCATCGCTTTCGGGCGATAGAAAAGCGTAAACAAACGGATTATTCATCATATAAAACGAACAGAATATGAAAGTAACTATCAACAACAAAGAGACCGAGACACAGGCTAAAACCATCAGGGAGTTAGCCCAGGAACTCGATTTGCCAGCTACAGGAGTTGCAGTAGCTATCAGTAACGAAATGGTGCCTCGTGATGAATGGGAAAACACAATCATCGCAGAAGGAGCAGACATCGTTATCGTAAAAGCGTTCTGCGGAGGATAACGGTCCCAGAATACTGCGGAAAAGAATCACCCAAAAGTACTTTTCCTACAGAAATGAAAACAAAAATAACAACTCTATAATAAAACAATGGAAAAATTAGTAATCGCAGGCAGAGAGTTTAACTCACGCCTCTTCTTGGGCACAGGAAAGTTTAACAACAATGCCCTCATGGCTGAAGCCATCAAAGCATCAGAAACAGAAATGGTTACTGTTGCAATGAAACGTATCGAACTCGAAGACAAGCAGGACGACCTGCTCTCTCATATAGTGCAGAACCCAAATATCCAGCTCCTTCCAAACACCAGTGGCGTGCGCAACGCCGAGGAGGCTGTCTTCGCAGCACAGATGGCTCGCGAGGCTTTTGGAACCAACTGGCTCAAGCTCGAAATCCACCCAGACCCTCGCTATCTTCTTCCAGACTCTGCCGAGACGCTGAAGGCTACCGAGAAACTGGTAAAACTCGGTTTCGTGGTATTGCCATATTGCCAGGCAGACCCTACCCTCTGCAAGCACCTCGAAGAGGCTGGTGCTGCTACCGTGATGCCACTTGCTGCACCTATCGGTACCAACAAGGGATTGAGAATGAAGGACTTCCTGCAGATCATCATCGAGCAGGCAACTGTTCCAGTTGTAGTAGATGCAGGTATCGGTGCACCTAGCCACGCTGCCGAAGCTATGGAGATGGGTGCCAGCGCTTGCCTGGTTAACACAGCTATCGCCGTTGCCGGTGATCCTGTAGAAATGGCTAAGGCATTCAAGGAAGCAGTAGTATGCGGTCGCCGTGCTTACGAGGCAGGTCTCGGAGCCATCAGCGATTGTGCTGAGGCAAGTTCTCCTCTCACCGCATTCCTCAACGATTAATTATAATATAGATAATAAAAGGCATGAAGGATGAAGGCAAAGAAGCAAGAACGCTCTTTTTACCTTTTTACCCTTTTACCTTTTTACCTTAAAAAAATTATGCCAAACGATAAGAAAGCTTACGCCCAGAGAGAAAAGGCGTATATGCAGGGAAAACTCTTCCCACAGATCAAGGTTGGAATGACCAAGGTTAACCTCACTCCTACTGTTGTGAAGGATGAGCGCGGCATTCCTCATACAGAGCCAAACGCTCCGGTTTACATCTACGATACCAGCGGTCCTTACAGCGACCCTAACTATCAGGTAGATTTGAAGAAAGGCTTGCCAAGAATGCGCGAGCAGTGGATTCTCGACCGCAACGATACCGAGCAGCTCAAGGAGGTTACCAGCGAGTATGGCAAGCAGCGCCTTGCTGACCATAACCTCGACCACCTCCGCTTCGAGCACATCCAGTTGCCTCGCCGTGCACAGGCTGGCAAGCACATCACCCAGATGGCTTATGCCAAGGCTGGCATCATCACTCCAGAGATGGAGTATGTGGCTATCCGCGAGAACATGAACTGCCAGGAGTTGGGCATCGATACCCATATCACTCCTGAGTATGTACGTGATGAGATTGCACGCGGACGTGCCGTTCTTCCTGCCAACATCAACCACCCGGAGAGCGAACCGATGATCATCGGCCGCAACTTCCTCGTGAAGATCAATACCAACATCGGAAACTCTGCCACTACTTCCAGCATCGAGGAAGAGGTAGATAAGGCAGTATGGTCTTGCAAGTGGGGAGGCGATACATTGATGGACCTCTCTACCGGCGACAACATCCACGAAACCCGTGAATGGATTGTGCGCAACTGTCCTGTACCGGTAGGAACCGTGCCTATCTACCAGGCTTTGGAGAAGGTAAACGGCAAGGTAGAGGATTTGAACTGGGAGGTATTCCGTGATACCCTCATCGAGCAGTGCGAGCAGGGTGTTGACTACTTCACCATCCATGCCGGCATCCGTCGTCACAACGTGCATCTCGCCGATAGCCGTCTCTGCGGAATCGTGAGCCGTGGCGGTAGTATCATGAGCAAGTGGTGTCTCTATCACGACCAGGAAAGTTTCCTCTATGAGCACTTCGACGATATCTGCGACATCGTGGCACAGTACGACGTAGCCCTCTCATTGGGCGATGGTCTGCGCCCAGGCTGTATTGCCGATGCCAACGATGCAGCCCAGTTTGCCGAGTTGGATACCATGGGCGAGCTTGTTACCCGTGCCTGGGACAAGAACGTACAGGCATTCATCGAGGGTCCTGGTCACGTGCCATTGCAGAAGATCAAGGAGAACATGGAGCGCCAGCTCGACCACTGTCACGAGGCACCATTCTACACCCTCGGCCCATTGGTTACCGATATCGCTCCAGGTTACGACCACATCACATCAGCCATCGGTGGCGCCCAGATAGCATGGCTCGGCACCGCCATGCTCTGCTATGTAACACCTAAGGAGCACCTCGCCTTGCCTAACAAGGAAGATGTGCGCACAGGTGTGGTAACCTATAAGATTGCCGCTCATGCAGCCGACTTGGCAAAGGGTCATCCAGGTGCAACCATCCGCGACAACGCCCTCTCCAAGGCCCGCTTCGAGTTCCGCTGGAGAGACCAGTTCCACCTCTCTCTCGACCCAGAGCTTGCCTTGAAGTATTTCGAGGAGGCAGGTCATACAGACGGTGAGTACTGCACCATGTGTGGTCCAAACTTCTGTGCAGCCAAGTTGACACACGATTTGAGAAAGTTTAAAAAGTAAGAAAATGTTTTCAGACGAATTAAAGAATATCAGTTGGGAGGAGACCACGGAGCGCATTGCTCGAATGACCGATAATGATGTGCGTCGTGCCCTTGCCAAGGACCATTGCGATGTGAACGACTTCATGGCGCTGATTTCACCTGCAGCCGAGCCATACTTGGAGGTAATGGCGCGTCTTTCCCGCAAATATACCGAGGAGCGCTTCGGCAAGACCATGTCGATGTTCATTCCTCTCTACATCACCAATTCATGCTCTAACTCCTGCGTGTATTGCGGTTTCCATCGTGAGAATCCGATGGCTCGTACCATCCTCACCCCAGAGCAGATTGAGAACGAGTATAAAGCCATCAAGCAGCTGGCTCCATTCGAGAACATCCTTCTCGTTACGGGCGAGAACCCAGCCAAGGCTGGCACCCCATATCTTGCCAAGGCAATCGACATCGCCAAGAAGTATTTCTCTAACGTGAAGATAGAGGTAATGCCGCTCTCTACAGAGGATTACAAGACCCTCGCCGACCATGGTATGAACGGCGTCATCTGCTTCCAGGAGACCTACAACCACGAGCACTACAAGCTCTACCACCCACGTGGCATGAAGAGCAAGTTTGAGTGGCGCTGCGATGGTTTCGACCGCATGGGTATGGCAGGCGTTCACTCCATCGGTATGGGTGTGCTCATCGGCTTGGAGAAGGAATGGCGCACAGATGTAGTAATGATGGCTCATCACCTGCGCTACCTGCAGAAGCATTACTGGAAGACCAAGTACAGCGTGAACTTCCCTCGTATGCGCCCTGCACAGAACGAAGGTTTCCAGCCAAACTGCTTCATGACCGATAAGCAGTTGGCACAGGCAACTTTCGCCATGCGTATCTTCGACCACGATGTAGATATCTCCTACTCTACCCGTGAGCCAGCCTACATCCGTGACAACATGGCAACACTGGGTGTTACCACCATGTCGGCAGAATCAAAGGTAAATCCTGGTGGTTATCATACCTATCCTCAGGCATTGGAGCAGTTTACCGTAAGCGATGAGCGTACCGCCAAGGTAATCAATGCGAGATTGAAGGAATTGGGCAGAGAGCCAGTCTGGAAGGATTGGGATGCCTCATTCGATTTCTTCGGAAATATCGCAAACGGATAAAGAAGATGTAATTAAACAGAATAAAAAAAGAGTGTATCATAAATTCATGACACACTCTTTTTTGTTAATATTCTCAGACTGACGCCCCAATAATAGATCATTTCAGATGGATGGTCTGTGTTTTCCCCGTGATATCAGTTACCAAGGCGATCCCTCCATCACGAATCTCCACCTTCTCATATTTGGCATCAACAATCACTTTTCCTTTCAATGTCATAATGCCCCAATGTCTGGGAATCTCTTCAAAGGCGCAATAGGCACCAACAGGTTGCGCTATACTGCAGTAGAGGGGTGGCACGATAACTTTACCATCTACCTTCACGCCCCATTTCTTTCCTGCTTGATACAATTCCACATGTCCTGCTTCTGACTTCTCATGCAAAAGAAGCATCTCGCTTGCTTCCTTTTTCTTCTCCTGTAACATCATCTCATCATAGTATTTCTTGCCAAGGCGAGGCATTACAATATGAAGATCTTCATTTTCATTCTTTGGGTTATTGCATCCAATATAGGTCTTCTTCAAATATGAATCCACCAGGTAGTAGTCCTGCTTGCTGTCCATAACCACGATACAACCACAACGAAGAGTGGCACACATCCAATACACATGTTCATAATCACCACGCAAGAAACATACTCGATTACTATCTATAGTAGCCTTCATCATCAAGCCATTGCCTCCTTCATAATAGTACCATTCCTGGCAACCACTATCTACTAAATAATTATAACGATATATCAGGTAATCCCCAAAATTGAACAGGTCATATTTGGAAGGGCAATATGGCCAAGAGAAATGTTCGTAGGTGCGAGACATATAAACATCTCCATATTTGATGAACTCCCAACCTTCTAGCGTAACCACCTTTGGAACATCGTAAACATTGGGACCATCGTCAATAATAGCTCCAGACAACAGGTCATAATAGCAGACCTCCTTTCTGCAATGTCGGTAGAACAGGATGTTGCCATCCAACAGTTTCATGTCATAGTAATCGCCTGGCTCCAGAACTTGTTCTCCTTGTCGGTTCACTACCGTCATCTTTCCGTCAGGCAGCTTGATGATGGCAAACTCCCCTTTGCTATCTACAAACTCACGATACTGTATCGTTTGGAGCAATTCTTCATGGCTCATCACCATCATCATTTCTGAGTCTGGATGAATCTGAATATCGTCTTGCTTCTCGTTCATCAGGAAAAACTCTCTATCCTTCGGAGTCTCCTTTCTCTTGCCAATTTTCAGCTTTCCCTCGAACATAGCATTCCAGTTCCATACTTGCGAAGGCAACCCGAACACCCGATATAGTCCCACATTATCTATAATTACGCAGTTCTTCTTTCCCTTAGCCACTCGCAATCCTCGTCCCACCATCTGCAGATACTTGGCAAGCGACAATGTAGGTCGTGCCAACTGTACAAACTCCACATCCGGGCAGTCAAATCCCTCCGAGAAGATGTCCACATTCACCAATACTTGTATAGGAGCAGCCCCATCAGCAGCCCGCAAGCAAGTAGCCCCCAGTCCATCACCAGCTCGCAAGCAAGTATCAGTAAGGCGGTCCCATCCCGCACAATCTGGCGAGACCTTTGATGGTCCGCCAACCTTAGAGCGAAGCGGTTCCGAGCACCGGAGGGCGGTTACATCCCCTCCTTCTGAGGAGGAGGGGCTTGGGGTGGAGGTGGAGCCCTCTTTGGAAAGAGGGACGGGGTGATTCGAAAAACTGAAATTCAAAAGAAACTTATTCAAAGTGTCTTTTATCTGCGACACCAACTCCCTTCTATGGGCAACAATCCAAACATTGCAATTGGAATGTTCCCTCAAAAACGATTCTACGACCGAAGCGAGTAGAACCGTTTTTCCCGTACCCGTTGGCATTTGTGCCATCACGGATCGATGAAGGCGCAACGCCTTCTCAATCCGTTCCTTCATATCCTCTTGGTAATCAAAAAGCTTAATATTCTTCATATAAAAGCATATAATGAATATAGCGTCCCTGCTATATTCCAAGCAGTGACACCTATCAGTATGTTAAAAAGTAAGATGGTATCTTTTTTAAAATTCAAAAAAAGAAAAGTCAAAAAGACGGGCAGAACTTCATCAAAAGCCCTGCCAATCTTAAAGTATATAATTAAAAATCTAAATTCTTATCCTTTTGTGTTTTCCAGATATTAGGCAATTGAAGTCAATTTCTTCAAATCATAGTACATCAAACGAGTGTGCAAAGTCTTTGCTACGTCATAGCCAAGATTTTCCGCTTCTTGCTGTTCCGTAGAAAACAAAAACAGGAACTCATTCTTTTGGTAAAAGCCAAGAGGTGCTTCATTATTGTAAGCATCAACAATCAAAAACCCGCTTTTTCCAAAATGGCACGAGCTTCAGCTATTTTTGCAGAGAAGTCCACACGATTATTATTATTCATAACTTCTTCCGCTCTCTTCACAAAGCGAGCTGCTTCTTCACCTCGTAGAGTCGGTATCACTTTAATATCTATTGCCATAATCTTCTCCTTTTAAACATTTAATTCTGCCGCCAAAGTTACGCTTTTTTCTCGAAAACACCAAGAAAATCAAAAGAAATCTGCAACTTATCATCAAATTGCTACAAAATCAACTGTAAACAATAAACTATTAACTATAAACTGCTATTCCCTACCTCAGCAAGCTATAGTAAGGCGGTCCCATCCCGCAAAAAATGGCGAGGGCTTTGATGCCCCGCCATCCTTAGAGCGTAGCGGTTCTGAGCACCAGAGGGCGGTTACATCCTTCCTTCTGAGGAGGAAGGCTTGGTTAGAGGTGGAGCTCTCCTTGCAGGAGAGACGGAGAGGTATAAATTCAGCACTGTAGGGCGGTTTCCTTCTTCTTCTTCCCTGAGGGGAGAAGACCGAGATGAGAGGTGGAGCCTTCCTTAAGGGTAAGGAAGGTTTCTGTCCCCTAGAAGGGGAACCGAAGGGGTCTTAAAGACTATTGAAGGTAGGTTTTCGAAAAAAAGGGCTACTAGGCTCCATCACCGAAAAGTAGCTTAAAAAAATGGGAGAGGAAGCCGTTCGCCCGTAAATCTGTTATTTTATTCCATGTATCTTCTTCCATACTGCAAACCACGTTCTAAACAAAGGTTCACTCAATGCCTCAGTAGGATAATGCTTCACGAATCTGAGATTCCTGAGATTCATTCTGAAGTAACGATGCATCTTACTTTCACCGATCTTACTACCCATCCTATCATCATACTGTCCGAAGTTTCCTCCTCGCATGATTTCATCAAGCAGGAACCTACCTTCCCTTTCATCCATCGGTGCAATCATTCTATCTTCTGATAGCCCGAACACCTCCTTCATCACGAACATCACAGCCTGAGCAAACTTCCATAAGCCAAGATATTTCAATTCATGCCGTAAGGTATCCAAATCTGTGTTAATCTGTGTCATCTGTGGGAGGCTTTTATTAGAATCCGTGAGATTTGTGAGATCCGTGTGCCACTTCACTAACACAAAATAGCAATCCAGAAGCTGCCTCAACCCGATACCCTCCGTAAAGATATGCCGATACAGATGAGAAAGGATATAGAAAACGTTGAATGAAACCTGAGGCACATGAATTTCCCCATATCCATCTGGTAACGTAACGACATTCGAACATTGCAAACCCATCACCTCCTTAAACCATTTCTGCATCCTGCTATTATGAATAGGGAAAAACATATATGAAGGAGTAAAATGCACCTCTATTGCCGTTTTCATCACAGGGAAGTCTACATAGTGATAACGCATCACCTGATTCGGACACACCTTATTTATATATTGCATCACTCGTTTCCTGCCACCAGCGAGATAGATGTCTATATCTCCAGGAGTTCGCATATAAGGGTCAGGATAAAGCAACGCATTCCCCTGCCCCTTCAAGATGCAGTTAGCAAAGCCCTCGTTCTCGAAGTTCTTGCAAACTTTTACGGAATCCAGAAACAGTCTGATATTCTGTTTTCGTATCTGTTCCGCTATCACCATCCATTGCATCAGCAGCTTCTGCTCTGGTGCCAACTCCTTTGGCAACCGCCGGATACCATGAAACAGCACACCAAGCAAAGCCTGCATCTTGGCAATAGCATATAGCTCCTTCCAATCCACCTCCTTCAAAGAACCAGGTATTTCCTTGGCAGAACCAATACAGAATCGCAAGAAATCAAAGAAAATCTTTTGTTGTTTCAACATAAAGTTGTACTTTTGCACGCATGAAGCAAGCCATACGCATCATATTATCCTACATAACAGCTATCATCCTCCTTCCGATAGCTTTGCTATGTAAGTTCTTCCGAAGAAAGTAATCCTACTTTTTTCGGAAAGGATCCTTGTATATTCCCAAGAGCTGCTTACCAAAGTAATAGAAGAACTGCATATCATCCACGAAATAACGCTTGAAGAGGCGCTTTGGCTCCTTCATGCAACGATACAGCCACTCCATACCAATTTTCTGCCAAATCTTAGGCGCACGTTTCAAAGTTCCTGCCTCGAAGTCGATGGTAGCACCCAGAGCCATGAACACCTTTACTCCAGGCATCTTATCACGATACTTCATAATCCACTTCTCTTGCTTTGGAGCACCCACACCAACGAGCAGTACATTTGCACCACTCTCGTTCACGATACGAACCAACTCCTCACATTCATCCTCATGCTTCTCGAAGCCAAAGGAAGGAGAATGAGCACCAACCACCATCTGACGCCCTACCTTCTCATTAATGCGCTCCATTGCCTTGGCAGCAATACCCTCCTTGGCACCAAGCAAGAAAATCTTGCAGTCTGAATCATCCTTATGATACATATAATAAGAGGTGAAGAAGCTGGAACCCGGAATCGCTTCCTTGATTGGGGACTTCAACAACTTGCCGAACAGGTAGAGAATCTTACTGTCACATACTACCCATTCCGACTTCTGATACACGTCATAAAACTCCTTGTCCTTCTGAAGCTTAATCAGATGATCAAGATTAGGAGTCACAAGAACACCCTCCTTCAGGTTCTCCAAGAGTTCCTGACGAGTAATGTTCAGAATATCTATATTTAATACTTTAACAGTTTCCATTTGCATAATAATTAACGAAGTAATAAACTATTCTACTCTTTCATGGTCAAAAATTCAGCTATCATTCTATCAGGCGATTTACAATGAAAGCCCTTCACTAAATTTTTATGCTCCGATTTGATAAGATGAATGTCTAGTAAATTTTCCAATAAATTATATCTTAAATACAATTTACGAGCTTTATGATAAATCAATGAATTATAAAACAAAATACACATTTCTGACGAGGAAAGACCAGATTGCAAGAATGCCGTATAACGCTTAAAACGTTTACTAACTTCCATCATCTTATCTCTTCGCTCTTCACCGTCAAAATTATTACGAACCATAATAAGTATATCAAGTTGAGCTTGATCTATATATTTTAAGATATGATATAAATGCCGACAATAATGACCAATTGTAGAAGAATAATGTATAAAGAACAAAAAATAAATAGCCTTACATCTATATAATTCATCTTTCTGTCCTTTTACACTATTAAACAATATTTCATTGAAGCCCATATTAGAAATTGCAAGATCTTCGGAATATGTTTTAATTATTTGCTTTCTTTCCTCATTGGTTTTAGCAAATTGTAAATCTTTATCAGGATGTAGATTTATCACGAAAGACTCTCTCGCACAAAAAGCATAAAGTTTTTTCAAGACAACAGCTGCCTCTTTAAATAGATTATTACCAGAAGCATGTTTTGTTTCCTCATTAAGATGATGGTTTTCATCTAATTTCCCATCACTAAAATCAGCACTTAGCTCATCTTTTATTTTTTGCTGAGAGGCAATCAAAGCAAAAAAGGTATTTTCAAATTCCTTTATGGAATCCAGTATACGATCTTCCCTTCTGTATTTTGCTTGATTCTCCAACTCTGTATTTTGCATTTTTATAGCAGAAAAATACAAAAATACACCTGCTAAAGCCCATATAGAACCAATGACACCGCCCATAAAATCACCAACTTGCCCAGTTATTGCCATCTCATCGTTTGAAAGATGACCACCAACACTATAAGAAGATGATAGATTTATGATGAATACAATCATCACTATAAAACCTATGCAAGTAAACAAATAGGCAATTTTTTCTAGTATTGAAATTTTAGCTTTCATACTATATTTTATTTTTATTCACTTCTTTCCTCGACTTCCTGTCGACTTCTAATTTCCGACATATCAATGCACTTAGCAGGGATACCAATCTTACTCAACTTATATCTTAGTAAAGCAGCATATTCATCTTCATGAGTAGAAAGTAATATAAAGCTATCTTTAAAAGCATGACGGATTGTCTCAATGAATCCCCACACATTAATATCATCGATAGTTTGCACAGGGTCATCAATAGCAATAAAAGACTGCGAACTATATAGTTTATTTAATGCCATGACAAATGCAAATATAATTGATACTAATTGTCCACTACTCAAATTATATAAAGCATCTACATCTGATTGATATTCAGAAACAAACAACACACGTTTTAAAGAAGAGTTCTTCTTAATAAATAATCCTCTTCCATAATAATTCTCTTGCATAATGCGACCAGAATATACATAGAACAAAATTTCTATATCCGAAATAACTTTCTCCAAATAATCATTCTTGTAATCCGTTAGGGCTGTCGTTAGTTTCTTTAAACTATTAATTTTCTGGTCACAAAAGTTTTTTCGACACTCAAAGATCTGCTTTTGTTTTTCTTTGGCTCGATAAAGTTTGGATTTCATTGCATTCCATTGAGATAACAGATAATTACGTTTTTTCTCAATATTCTCCAGGTTTAAGTACGCTTGGTTCATAAATTTCACCAAAGTACCATATGTTATATCCAACCTTTTATAATCCAAAGTTTCATTTAACTCATCCTTAGCATCATTCAACCGCTGCTGCAATAAGGAATAATAATCCTCTGCTGTCTTTTCTAGATCAATTTCTATACCGCCAAACTTTGTTATTTCCTGGAGGTATGATTTATAGGCATCGAAATCAAGTTCCTTAAACTTAGTGTAACCTACCTCGTTCAAATTCCATTCATCAAATTTTACTTGAAGGGTTTCGATAAGCAAAGACAAAAGTTCTTTCAACTCATTTGTCATTTTTCCCAATCCCTCTTGCAATTCAGGGTAAGTCTCCGAAATTACACGTTCGTAGTTGTCAATTTTGCTTTTCAACACCTCGGTACTTTCATACCCTTGTCCACATAGCGGGCAATCTTTTAGATTTAGTGCAGCATAACTCTTGTAGAAAACTGACTTCATTTTTTCACGTTCATTCTGCAAATCGACCAATGCTTTACTCAACTGGGAAGCTGAACGACCAACAGGTTGAATCATCTGAAACTTAGACTTTATTTTTTCTTGTAAATCTATACCAATCTCATCTAATCACGGCAAAACGAAAAGAGCTATCTTGCAAAAACGAAATGTGAATTAAAAAAGCATTTAAACGACATTTGAAGGGGTTTAAATGGTATTTTATCTAACATATTATGATAAGCAAAATGAAGAAAGAAGGGGTTCAACGCCCCTTCTTTTTCATGTTACTCAATCCCTTCCATAAGAAAATGAAAGAGAAAGTAAAGTCAAAATCTACACCTTATTATATTATATCCACTTGATGACAGTATCACCATGATAACCTTTCTTCCAAACGAACCAAGCATAGCTTACAGCGCTGCCTCCTCCGTTCTTCATCCTCTGAAACTCTCCGTTCTTGGCGCAAAGCACTCTTCGGGAGAATTGAAGAACGTACTGAGGTGGATGCTTGCTAAATAGCTCATCATACCTCTTTTGTCCTTCTAGAAAAGTAGTCTTCAAGAACATGACACAAAGACCTTCATCAGGAAGGAGTTCCAAACTGTGCTTGATGAAATCCAGAGCAAACTTGTATGGCGGATTGGTAAGGATGCAAGCACAATCGTTCGGCAGTTCGGTGGTTACCAAGAAATCGCTTGCCCCCCCCATAGCCTCTATCCACAAGGTCAGTGGAGATAACATCATGCCCAAAGTCTTTCAATCTGTCAGATAAACACCCAGTACCACAAGCACACTCCCAAATCTTATGAGGAAGATGTATAGCTTTCACTAGTTTGTCGATAGCTATAGGATCTGTAGCGTAAAAGTCATTGCTCTCACGCTTCTTGTCCGTGTGGTTGGATGCTCCCAAGGTTACGAACGTACTCTTTCTATTTCCAGTCCAATCCTTCATAGCCTATTCTCCATTTCATTCATCTCTGTTCTCTTTTTGTTCATCTTCCTTTGGCTCGTCAACCTCTCGGAAGTCCTCGGGCGTGTCAAGGTGGGGAACGTCCAACTTCTCCCCACCAATGAAATACGAATACCCTAGATAAATCTCTTTTCCATAGTTCGTGCCATCTGCGATGCGCTCGAACGTCTTGCCATCATCAGCGATGATGTGCTTGTCGTTGTCTTTGTCTATCTTCATATCCTAATCGTTTATATTGTTAATCCATACTTCTGTCTCTCCTCGTCCGTTAACTCGCTCCAACCGACAATCTTATCTTTGTGGGCACTCCAGTTCGTTGCCGCCTTGTATGCCTCTATCGCTGAATCTGGAACGTATATTTTAAACTGACCTACGTCCGGAATTGTGCCACTATCTATAGTGCAAGGTGTGGCAGTTCGGGCGATGAGCTTCTGCATATTTTCACAATATCTGTAGATGATTTCATGGCTAGCATTGGACTCTTTGCAGAGTGGCAGAAAACCGACCTTCAAGGCTGTGCTTCTGAATACGCCATAAAACCTACGAGTTTTCACGTTCTTATCAAACAAGTTGTACGGGAATTCCTCTAGATTGGAACAATTCTCGAAAAGTCCATTACCAGATTCATCTGTGGTGAAATTTACTCCTACAAGCTTATCAAAAAGCCCTGCTGGAATTTTCTTTAAGGAAGTGCAATCGTAAAACAATCCAGAAGCCTCCTCCAGATGGACTAATGGGTCGAAAAGCCCTGCTGGAATTTCCTTTAAGGAAGTGCAATAAGCAAACATACCACTATGTCTATAATAATGCATTGATGTCAAATCTGTTATCGGTTCAAACAGTTTGGCTGGTATCTCTTTAAGATTAGAGCAATGTTGGAAAAACATATACACATCACTACTATAGCCATTGTAGAATAAATCATCGCTGATGTATTCCAATTTTACTTGGGAACCAAAAGAACCAATCCTAGCCTTTGATTTTCCGATGCCCCAAAAAGCCAAAACGATATCTTTGTAAAATCTGATATCTGCTATTTTATCGTCTGCGGAATCTATAGAGATGTTATGCAAAGAATTGCCGTCTGTATATGTATGTGAATGTTCGGAATCCGTTGTTCCATCTCCCCAGTCCATGATTGTGTCATGGAACGAACTTATCTCAATAGTCGTTCCCATTACCAATAATTGCATCTTTCCGTTAGGCTCTGGCTTCATCGTCATTATGTCAAATTCAATATTGTACGACTTTGATATTGTCGTGTCCGAACTAGACTGAATGGTTCCTCTATCTTCGCCTCCACTATATCGTATAACGTAATTGTAGAGTTCTCCTTCTGCCAATGGCACTTTTACCGTTCCCGAAGAAAGGTCGTATGTCAAGCCATTGATTTCCACGGTCGCTCCTTTTATTGCTCCGTACTGGCTTACCACTTTGAAGGTGGCGAATATTGTTTTCAGTACGGTTCTTACTGAAATTGACAAATGAGGGAAAATGCTCTTCACTCTCTCGATGTCTTCCTCAGTAGCTTTAAACACAGTATATTTTCCGCTCAAATATGCGATTGAAGTGTACTCCCCATTGTCTCCGACACCCTTGATGTTCGACAGCTTGTTGAGTATCGTGAAATTGGCTTTCAGTGCATCGATGTTGGTGAATCTTACGTATACGAGTGCATTGTCCGAGGAAAGGATTTTCTCGGCAATGTCTAGTGGCTCGATATTCGGGCAATTCTCTATAACAAGTGTGGTTACGTTTGCCCACGAATCGACTGATAGACCAGTACCAAGCTTTGGCTGGTTCTTTAAAGTCAAGTTGGTAATGGTGGCTGGAAGTTCCAAAATTCTAAGCACACCACCCTCAGCAAGATTCACGGCTGTAGCCTTCGTTCCCTTCGCATACACTTCCTCTATGTTCTCGCAACCGCTCACGTCAATGCTTGCGGTATAGTTGGGACAGTTCTGAATGTCCAGCTTGCGCAACTTCGCATTGTTGCCCAGCGAGAGAACGCTGAAGTTTCGATTTTGATAGCCTGCCTTGGAAGAACCGATAATTAACTCCGTGATATTCGTTGCCTTAGATACATCAACCGTGCCAACGTATAGAGCCGACAAGTCGCCAATAGTCTTAATCATAGAAGCATTGTAGATAATGGTCTCGGTGTCGTTGAACTTGATGCCAGCAGGTGCAGTGATAGTCTTCACTTCTCCCTCTCGCATTCTCTCGCTCTTAGTCACGCTACCCCAGCGAATAGTTCCATACATTGCAGAGAACGCACCGATGGTGATGTCTGCCTTTGGCTCGACACCTGCCCATACACTCGGTGTGTATGTTCGGAAAGTAATGTAGTCTGACAATGAAGAGCCTGCCTGGAACTTAGAATCCATGTACTTGAATCGGTTGTAGAGCCACCATCTTCTGTGTGCATCTCGGCTACCTTGGAGGGCATAGAGAAACGCACCAGTCTTCACGGTCTGCGCAGTTCCAGTGGAATAGTCCGTATATCCGTCAATCAAAGGCGATTCGTACTTGAAGTACCCGTCCTCATTGTAGACGCTCTCGCACCACTTGTCGCTCTGTCTTGTGTTGCAGAACTCGATAATCTTGTCATAGCTTAGAATACCCTTCTGACGCAAGTCTTGGTACATCTTCGTGATGTCGGAAGAAAAAGCCTGCTCCACAAGCTCCCAAAGCAAGGAGTTTGCACCGTTCCATACATTCAAGTTACCGATAATGTCGTGTATTTCTATATCGTAGCTAAACTGTATTGCACCCTCGTTATTGATACCGAAGACCGTATCGTTATCATAGAAGATAAAAATCCACTTTCCACCAACATAAAATGTTAGGAACTGGTTCTTTGCTCGCTGGTCAACCATTCCAAAAACCAATGTAATGAGGTAATAGAAGAGAATTGTCTTCTTATCGAAATATTGTTCCAGTTCTGATTTGAACTTGTCAACGTTACCCTTGCAAGATACTACCCATGCAAACACTTCCTTCATCTTTGAGATGTCTTCGTTGCCGTCAGGATAACGACCTTCGAAATCGTTCTTCCATCCTTCGTCGCTGAAATCGGCTGAAAGGAAGTTAGAGCGGTCGCTGGTGTTGTTCAGAAACTCCCACGATTCGTCCCCCTCAGCAAAGCCGAATGTGTTCTCTGCGCTCTTGTCGGTGTTGAAATTGTACTTACCGATGAACAGAGGTGTATCACCTGCGCTAGCACGATGGAAAATCAAGCAAGGCTCTCCGTACACAGTGGTACGTATCAAACCGTTCTTCTTTTGTGGTTCAGTCAAGATGCCCGCCTCCTTGAGCATCCACCCGATATAGTTAGCCAAACCGGTATTGTGTGTTCCGCTTGATTCTGCGAAGTCAGCCTTCCAGCAGAAGTTAACGGCAGGCAAAACGGCATTCTCGTCCAGCGTAAAGGCATCCTCGTGCTTTCCGCTCTCCGTCATATTGAAACCCTTCTTAAACTGCCCCTTATAGTTCTTTCGTGGGTAGTACTGTGAAGATGTACCCTGCACGTTCAAAACAACACCATCGGCAGTAAAACTCTTCTCTGGATGGTTCTTGTCAACGTACTCAATGCTCACAGTTTTCTTGTCTCCCTTAAACTGCGATAACTCGCCAGTAATGATAAGGCAAGGTATCTGCTCCAGCATCTTAGAATAACTCAAATTGCCGTATGTATCATAGACTTGATTACGGTTGAAAATAGCCAGTTTCTTGTCTATATCGTCCATATCTGCAATATAGTTATCCAGTAGCTGCTGTGCGTTGAGGTTGTTAGAGTAGCTCCTGATGTTGTAAATGTCTATAGCGGCTGTCGATGATACTACGGTTATGTCCACTGGTGATGGCTGAACGAATCCGTCATTGGCTGGGTATTGCAGTGACTGCGATTTGATACCGTTGATATAAATCTGCATCAATCGGTTGTTGGCTCGCTTTTCAATCACGAAGGACACACGCACTCGCTCATCCTCCTTGTACTTGGTCTCCAGTGTGGACTGTTCCGAGGTTAGGGATATTGTGTTCGGGGTCAGTCGCAAACCAATGCCGCCCTGCAGACAAGAGAGAACAACACCTTCATAGTCCATCACTTGGCGAACAGCAAACTCAATCTCTATGGTCTTGCCAGTCTGTCTAATGTCTTTGGAGAATAATTTTAAAGGAATAGTCATTGCCGCTCCACCGCTCAATCGCATGGCTGTGTTGCCGTCCTTATCGACTATCCATCCGTTGGTTATGTAGTTCATTTCGGAGAACGAAGCCGCAATTCCGTTGTTCTCCCATGTTTCCTTGTCTGTGTCTTGATTGCTCCTTCCCTGCGATGTCAGGAACAACTCAAGGTTCTGGGTTTCTGCCTCTGATGTGATAGAAGACTTGTCTATAGTCAATTGGAATGTCTTGCTTACACTTCTGCAAGTTATCGTCATAGTGGCATTGCCTTGGCTCATCGCCTTGTATACCCACGATTGCTTAGTTCGGTCAACCTTTCGTGTTGCCACGATGGAATCGTTAATCTTCAAGGCAATGTCTGCTGGGTTGTTCAGTGGGTCGTAGACCACAAAAGGAATGGAAACCGTCTCGTACTGCTTCATGTATATATGTTCCATGGTGCTAGCGATGATTGGGGTTTCGTTTCCTTGCTCGATACAGACGAGTGCAAAGTTAAGGTGGTTACTCTTCAGTTCCAAACCATGCACGGATGCGGACAGATAAACTTCCAGGCTATGCGCTCTGTGCGCTTGCGCTGGAATATCAAAAGTCTGCTGACGGTTGTTGACCTCAGTTTCTTCTTGATGTATCTCCTTACCGTCCAAAATAATGTGGACGGTCTTCTTGATGTTGCCGATAGGAGTGTAAACGAAAGGTATAACACCTTCGTACGCAGTCACGCTGTCGAAGCTGGAAGATACCATAAGGTTGACCATCGTCACTTCGTAAACGTAGCTTCTAGAACTTCCCTCTGCATTGTCTATAGTAAATCTAATCTCGGTTACGTCCTCACCGATGTACTTAGTTACGTCTATAGTGTATGTATTACCGGAGCGCAAGGTTATTCTCTCACGCTGCGTACCTGCAACATAGACCGTGCAAGAACCGATAACCTGAGAAAGGTCATCCTCATTCTCGTAATAAGACAAATACTTAAACTTAAAAGTCTCTGCACTCCCAGCGGTCGTATACTCGCTAGGTGCGACTAATATCGTATTTTTCATTGTCGCTTGTGTAGCTCCGGTGTTCGGAAGCTGAACTTGCGATACAACTAAATCTTCGTACTTTTCCGTGTCGGAATTATACTTTTTCATGGATGCTTCGTCTGCGAATATTTGCAAAAACTTCTTATCTTTAATCTGCACGCATCCACCCTTCTTGGCGAAGGTACTCTTGATGAGTTCCTGAACTCGCCTGCCAGACACTGGAAGGTTTCCTGTACTAGCATCCCCTCCCCAATCAGTGCCTAGAGTTATTGGATTGTCAAAAACTTTTCCCATTGTTTATAATTTTATTTATTTTTCCACCCTTCGTTATCTATCCACGGCTTCTCGTTTACCCAATAGCCGGCACCGAAACAAGAACGTATTGCCTGCCAAACTAGTTTCGTACCTTGATATACTGCTGCAATAATCCTGCCCTTGGCTAGTATTATAGCGATGTCATGCCCAAATGCCCGAATCATACCTATTCCTCCTCGTAAACAAAATAAATCTTGTCTTCCTTCTTGTTGATTGAATTGTATTCTTTCTCTCCGAGGACGACAAATCTGTTTTCTAAGTCGCTGAGTTTATCATTAACCTCTCCTATACTGTTGAGGTTACCCATCAGAAGCCAGCCTGCCTCTGCTCCTTTCTGGAAGGCATAGATGTTGCCGTTTTCTGCCTGAGACTGATTGTCCTTGTCATAGATGGCAACCAGCTGACCAAAGCGAAGAGGCTTGCCATTTGTACCTACAGGAGCCGAACTGTCTTCATTCATGGCAGCAAAGCTCTTATAGACCTTGTGGATTCCAAGTCCTTCTGCATTCTGCTCCATATCTGCAAGATACGCCAGGGTATCTGCATGAAGACCGAATGTTTCTTCAGGACTAATGCTATCCACCTCTTTCACCTGACGAAGGCGGATAGCTTCCTGCTGTAGTTCATAAATCGTCTTCATGCTACTTTACCTTTAAATAGTCATTATATTTTGAAGCAAGAACGACCTGCAAGGAATCCAAGGCAGGAACATCCTTCACAGCATAATAGGTTCCAGATGTTGGCTTGTGTCCAACAATCTCTGCCGTATAGCTTTTCACTACGGGACGAGTCACGCCATCTTCAAATTCTCTTTTTTCAAGGATTTCTTCGTGTAAGACATAATAACAATCTATGATGTAGCCTTGTCCAGTGTCCGTTTCAGTTTCTCCGATTGTTGTTTGAGGAACATCATAAACTCCATTTTTGGTAATGAGCTTATGAGCTTGCACGGTTTCCGAGTTTGTGTCAGCATTGCCATTAAGGTGTCTCGGTGTCGAATATATGGGAAGATTCCTTACATCCTTAATTTTATCATCATCACAACCAGAACCTTGTGTTTCTCCATCTGTTATTGGAAATAAAGACATAACCAAATCAACCATATTGTCCTGAAGCATCTTCAGATCTTCAAGAAAAACAGGCTGGCCGCCTTCACTAAAAATGAGTCTATTCATAATCGTACAAATTTATGCTGAAAGTTCTTCCAGCTGGTTTATAAATATTCAATAAGTTACGGATGGAATTGAGATGTTTCCATCCATATTTATCAGCATCTTTGCTTTCCAATGAGGTACATAAGAAAGTTGGAACCATAACAATGAAGTTTATAGGAGCCGATACTTCGTATTTATGTACCAGATATGCCTTCCCATTTTCAGATGCCAAATACATGGAGAACGGAGGCTGTGATTCCCTGCCGAAATGCAGATACTTATTCCTGTTGGCATCATCAGGAGTAGTTATGTAAATTTGTCCTTCCGTCAAGTAGAATATCTGATTCAATGCCTTTTCCAATTTTGCCACATTAGAAGTAATGTTCAATCTGTCATCCGTTTTCCCTCTGTGACTTGTGAAAAGTTCATAGATATAGCGCAAAGGCAAAATCAATACACACAGGAATGCAAGCAGGAACTTGCTTCTCAAAATAGGAGGTGTCAAGATAGCCACCAATTTCACCAAATCAATTTTATACCACATAAGTCAATGAATCTGAAAGAAAATAAGGAATATAGCTGCCACTCTCTCCGATGTAATTGTTGCCTGACACATTATGCCATTCCAGGCTACCTTCTATTTGATACGAGCATGTACCAAGTTCTACATCTTCAACACCATCAACAGCAAGGATGGCATTCACCAGTTTGGTCTTATTGAATGTGCCTCCATACTTAATATTCTTCAGATGCTCCTCAATGGCTGATTCTACAGGCTTGGTTCCATCTGAAAGTCTGTACCCTTCTTCGTCTATCACAAGAGGGTCAACACTGATATTGGCCTCGATGCTTAGATAATCACCTCTTTTGCTAGTGATTCCCAGAATAACCCCTGCCACCTTAACCCTGTTCATATACTGTTTGAACACCGTTAAAACATCGTTTGAAAGGGCTACAGGCATTCCGTTCCTGTCACCGCTCACGAGAATCTGAACACTTGTGCCACGGTCTCTCACGGCTGCATACTTTACAACCTGCTTGCTTTCGTCGATGATAGCATACCCATACTGCTGGGTGGTCTCGTTCAATACGAGCTGGTCACCATACTGGAAAGCCTTTGCCATCTTGTAATACCAGGGCACGGAGGCTACCACGGCCATGGAGATCTTTTCATCCACATCTTTTATATATAGCTCGAAGATGGATTCAAGCACATGGCAGCAAGCTGCTACGATGAAGAAGATGATGTTCTCCAAACTCACAGATGAGAAGCTGCCGTTCCATGTATTGCCTTCCTTCAGCCCATATTTCTCACGGATGGTGGCATCAGCCATGAAAGCATCCGTCATTGTCTTTTTGATTTCTGCTACAGTTCTTGACATGTTACTTAAACTCTTGAGTAAATTCCTCGCCAAAGATTCTCAGACGGACATTGCCGTTGTCCCTGGCAGTAGCAGGAGACACGTCATTGTTCTTGCAGAAGTTCTGCATAACCCGGTTCCATGTTCCTTCAGGCAGTGTGAGTTCTGTTCCCGGTTCTGGAATCTCTGTTATACTGATTCCGTTTTTCTGGGCGATGGCCACCATAGCCTCCCATGATCCAAACTCCTGGATGGCGATGTCTGCCATCGTCTGTCCGTCCTTAACCTTTGTCTTCATATCTATTTATTTTTTATATCCCACACGAAAATACCAGGTGATAAACAGGATAAAACAGATGAACAATCCGGTGAAAACATATATTCCCCATTTATGGGACGGAGGCTCTACTACCTCTTTCTGAATGTTTTTATCCATGTCATGCCGTCTGTCAGCCTCCAACTTCTTGGATTCATACTGTTTCTGGTTTGTGGATTCATTCTTATTTGATTTCTGGTTGCGTTCCGTGTCCCGATACCGTTCCTTGCTCAGAATGTTGCCCTGGCTGTCAAGAACCAGCACCAGGGAATCCCTTACCTTAACCGAATCAATCAGGTTGTACTCATACCGGATCATTACGGAATCCTTGAAGACAATGGAGTCACGGATATTAACGGAGTCCTTCACCACCAGCTTCTGGGATGAATCCATCCGCTTGCTGGAACCACAGGCAGCAAACATGATCACTGCCAGGAGTAAATAAATGTAATGCTTCATATAGTTATAATTTAGATGTCCTTGTACTCTTCCTTGGCATAGAAGCAAGGGCAAGCCTTGACCCATTCATTGGAAGTAATCTTGCCGTCATGATTCAAGTCCGGACTGAAATCACGGTGTCCCTGGATGATGGCATCAGGATATGACTTACGCAAGAGTTTCAGCAGACTCACCAGAGATTTCTTCTGTGCCTCTGTTCGGTTGTCAACAGGCTTTCCCTTCTCGTCGATACCACCGATATAGGCGATGTTGATGAGCTTTGAGTTCCAGCCTTTCACTCCATTGCTGACCTTCTCGACACTGAGCATCTGATTGATGGTTCCATCGGGAAGAATTACATAATGATAGCCGGGCTTTTTCCAACCTATCCGTCTGAAATGAAGTTCCAGCTCCTTCACGGTCGTAGATTGTTTACTTGCCGTGCAATGAATTGCGATGTACTTGATTTCTCTCATTTTTTATTTAATGCTTCGAGGGCTTTTTCTACGTCCTCAGTTTTAATATTCATTTTACTTGCGATCTCACCCACAAGAGCCTTCTTCAGCAGCTTGAGGAACGGCATGTTCGGGAAACAGATCAGCATACTTGCTGCTGAACTGAAAAGCTCCACGAGGATGATGCAGATGCAGATTACGCTTGTGGTGAGTCCGTTGCTCACACCGATGAGTTTGTCGATAAAGATAAAGATCAGAATCACAGACCCATATACTGCCAGCTTGCTGAATGAGTCCCTGGCTAGTTCACTTCTGGTGAAGCGTTTCTGCTTCAAGCTGGAGAGAATGCCCCAGAAGGCATCCATCACAACCGCCCCGACGGTGAACCCCACCATAATCTCATATCCTGCAAAGAAATTGGCGATTATCAGGAGAAGGCACAAACACCATCCCCATACGGTGGAGAACACCACCGTCAATTTATTCAAGAAATGTTCTAAGATCATTGTTATGTTCATTTTAATATTTTGCTTCAATCTTAATGCCTATCATGGTGATTGTCACCTTGTCAACGGTCTGTCCGTCCATCTCCAGCTGTTCCTTGATCAGGGTCCTCCAGTAGATGGGATCATTGTCAAGCAGCATGTCGCTGATACCGACTCCCACGGATGGATTCTCCTTCAGCTCACCCTTATGGAGGGAAAGCACCAGTGCCTGGTTCTGTCTGAGCACATCACCCACGAACAGGCTTCCATGCTTCACGATTGGCTCCAATATAGGAGAATCCTTGTTGTATTCAAGTTGTATTCCTTCCATGTCAATGCTTTATTTTAACATCCTCATAGTCGCCCTTGTCGAACGTCTTTGCGGATTCCATTGGTTTAACTGTAGTGAAGGTTCCACCGGGATGGCTCACGGTTACCTGATGGGTGTGGCTGTTGAAGGATTCCACAAGCTCGTTGATTTTATCGGTCAGCTGTCCAATATTGATGAGTCCTCCCAGCTTGCCGCCATTGATGACGATGGTTTCGATGTGGTCCACCTGTAGAACGACTAGTTCCGTAAGGTCTCCGGACAAACTGCCTATAGTCACGGCACTCCCCACCTTTGGGGTGATGAGCATCAATCCGTCATCGGCAAGTTCTGATGCTTTGAGTCTTACTCCAGGGATGTTGATGTTTCCCACGGTCACCTCACAGAGGTTGCCGTCAACCGACTTAACGATTCCCTGATAGATGGAGATGGTCTTTCTTCCACCTGCCACATTTCTCAAATGTTCCTGCAACTGTCTGTAATCATCCATATCCTAACTGAGTCTGAATCCCAAATTAACTTTTCTCTTGCCACCTTCTTTTGAGAACTCCGTTGTCACGGCCGTCACGAAGTAAGTTCCATCCTTGTAGGGATAGTCCGCATCATGTAGAGTCACGCTGTCTGACGGTCTGCATACCGGGATGAGCCATCCCGTGATGCTTCCCTCATAGCCATCAAAGCTTCTGCGCTTCACCTCCAGTTCACCACGAGCCTTCATGGATGCCTCGTCGTTGGTGGCACACTTGATTTCAATCCTGTCTCCTCCGGTTGAGCCTGTCTCGATCTCCTTGACGGTTCCGTCTGGCATCAGAGCCTTCACGATGACCTGTATCTTCTTGTCTTCTGCCCGATGATAGGTGAGGTTGTCTTCCTCCACGTTCAGGGCGAAGTCATAGAAGCATTCCACTCCCATCTTCTCGCCTGGAGGATGAATGTGCAGGGTCTCGTCCTGTAGATAGATGTCCGCCCCACATTCCTCCTGCACCTTCTTCAACACATCATAGCCAGTGGCATTGTTGATGACAAACTTGTTGTATGTCCAGGAGTAGGAGCACTCCACCTTGAATGACAATCCACATCCGGTTACCACCTTTGAGAGAAGATCCTTGAGGGAAACCTTCATCAGAACCTCGTTTCCGATGTCCTTTCGGAACAGAAAGAGGTCATCTTCGCAATGCAGCTTGATATTTCCTCCGTCGGTCGATATGCGCTGAAGCCATCCCTCGAACTCCGTTTCAAGTCCCGGCTCCTTGTAACCTAGGGTAATGATCACCTTGTCACCACGGTGAAGTTTATCCTCTATCTGGAGAGCCTTGTTGTATTCGGATGCAGGGAGAGTGATGACTGCCGTGTCTGCCAGGAGTTCCACGCTCCGGTGGATTTCCACCTTGTCAATCATGCAAAGCTTGTATTTGCCGATTCTTATGTCAAAAGCCATTGTGTACATATCATCATGCGTTTAAGTCATCACGGCTCAGAAGCAACTTGTAGATGTCGTCACTGTATGCCTGGATGGTATAGTTCTGATTTGCCGTTCCCGATGTGAACGGGATGTCCCAGCTCTCGATGGCAAGCTGGCTGATTCCGAAGATTTCCAGCAATGGATTGAGCACCTTCACATGACCAGCTTCACAGAAACTTCTAAGCTTTGCCACATCAGCTTCGGGATATTGGCCATCCTCACCAAAAAGGATTCCCTCAATTCTCACGCTGTAGTCATCCTGCGTCCACCGCTCCTTGATGCTTCCCTTGATGGTTCCCTTCGACACATGTCGCCTGGTGAGAATGTTCTGACCGTTCAGACTGATCATCGGCTCCGTAGGGAAAAGCCATTCCTTCGCACCGGATTCCTCCAGCTGGAAGCGGAGAGGCAGCACCATGGGGATTCCCCTTGCATTGGTACGTACCACGTCGGCAAGTTCCTCATCGGTCATCTTGTCAACATCGAATCCGGAACTCTCCGGAATGGTCTTTGCCGCTGACAGGTAGCCAAGGTTCACACCATGGAAGTTGTTCTCACGGAACAGCCAGTATGGTGGAATCTTGGTGAGTCCCATGGCTCGCAAGGCCAAGTTCTGTAATATGAATCTGTTTGTTGTGCTCATCGGTCTGTACTTGTTGCTATAGACAAGGCCCGGTTCATGCACTGGAGCACGACACGCTCCAGTTCCGCTGTGTCCGTCTTGTCGTTCATTGTCACTTGAATGTTGTCGAAGAACTTTCCTATGGTGATGTGGATGTTAGAACTTCGGGAACCGCCTGTGGCCAGAGCATCGGCTGTGGACTTGCCACCACGTCCGCCTTTACTGCCACTGCCAGCCTTGCCACCACCACCAGAGCCGAACATCACGTCTTGCGTGCTTCCCTTCAGCCCCGGTTTGGCAATGCTACGGTGTGGTGCTTGAGCTGTTTCATGAGGGTATAGGGTCGAGCCTTTTCTGCCTTCTTCCCTTGAATGCCGCTGATAGTTGTTTCTGATTCCATTTGCGAGAGTCTTCGTATTACCCACGGCATTGGCGGCAGCATTGACTCCACTGATTTTCTTGGCTCCCGAAACGGCATGATTCCAGGCTGCCTCGAAGTTTCCGCTGAAGAGTTCTCCCAGAGCCTTGCCCAGTTCTCCAACACCACTGAGCAAATCCTTGATTCTATCCGTCACGTAGTTCTTGATGATGGAGCCAAAGCCCTTCATGGTGTCCCACATGGTGAGGATGAAGGCACGGAACCCGGCAAATCTGTTCCAACAGTACACGATGCCAGCTGTGAGGGCAGCGATGCCGGTAATGATCAGTCCTATAGGATTGGCATTCATGGCAGCATTCAGCAACCATTGTACACCTGCCCACACCCTGGTGGCTCCACTCACCACCGTGATGATTGCACCGTAGGCAGTCATGGCTATGTTGTGAAGGTTGAAGGCAATGGTGGCAACGCCAATGACAGATGCCACATATCCTATTTCGGCTCTCCATCTGAAGAAGAATCCGATGGTTGCAGATACGGCATCCGCAAGCCATCCGAACAGTCTTCCTGCAATATTGGAGATGAGAGCGAAACCATCCCATACAGGCTGCAAGTCGGTTGCCCACAAAGCGATGGAGTCAACGACATCAAGGACACTTCCCGATACATCCTGAAACAGGTCGATGGCTTGCAGGATGAACGGCTGTATCTTGTCATACACCTCCACGGCCCGCTGCTGAACCAAGCCGATAGCCGTGCTCCATTTTCCAGCAACGGTCTTGCTCTGTTCCTCCATCATGCCATGGAACATACCTCCAACACCTGTTGCATGCTGCAAGGCAGCAGATACGGCATCCACGCCAATCTTTCCCTTGCTCATCATGTCTTGCAGTTCCTGGTAGGACTTGCCCGTCATGTTCTGGAGTTCCTTCAATGGGTTGAATCCTGCATTGATGAACTGCAACAGATCCTGACCCGACATCTTTCCGGCAGCACTGACCTGTCCGAACACAAGTGCCAGGGAGTTGAGTTTCTCTGAGTCGCCCATGGAAATGTCTCCCAGCTGCTGGAGTCGCTTCATGACATCATCACCAGCCACGCCAAAGTTCAGAAGCATCTGTGCTGCACCCTCCAGGTGGAGATTGGAGAATGGGGTGGCTGCTGCGAATCCGTTGATCTGTTGCAGCAGTTCCCCTGCCTTGCGCTCATCACCCACCAGTACACGGAAGGCAACGCTTGTCTTCTCAGCCTGTGACCCCAATGCCGTGATTGCACCGATGCCAGCACCGATGATGGTATAGGGATTCATCAGAAATTCCATGCTGGGCAGAGACATCAGGGAGTTCTTGAAGTTGGAGAACGAGAAGGCTTCCTGAAGGCGTGTCCTTACGGATGTAGCCTTTCGGGATATGCTGTCAAGCTGCTCAGACGTGCGCCTTGCAACGCTCATCACGTTGCCCTCGCTTGCCTGAAGCTTGATAAGAAACTGTAATACACTTTTAGCCATCTGTCCTGTTCTCTGCTATTTTTATATCCTTCAAATATCTGATAGTCCACGCCCACTGTTCATCGGGAAGCGTGTCGGGATCCAGACATAGATTATATCTCAGCAAGGTATCGATATACAAGATGCTGCTTGCATCGACATCCTCTATACCTGCATCCTCTAGAGTTTTTTTATCTCAGCCTCCTTCACCTTCAGAACTTCTTCAAGCTGGGAACATGCGGCAAAGAAGAGGTCATCATCGGTAAGGATTTCCTCATCACCATCGAGCCACAGCTGTTTGAGCAGGGCTTCCTGCATCTTGATCGGGTCTTTTACCACGCTCACGTAACTGAGATCCTTGCGTGTCGGCTTACGGATGATGCACGACTTTCCGCCTGTCTCAATCTGGAAGATTTCGCCATGCTGCTTCTTCCAGTCTTCCACTTTCTGCTTTTCTACTTTCATTTTCAAATCGTTTTTGAATGTTATTTGAATGGTGTTCAAACGCTATGCGCCCTTCTTGTCGAGGAAGATAAAAGGAAGCACCTTCTCCTGGAATTTGTCTCCCTGCTTCCATGCGGTCTTGTCTTCAGTAAATTCCGCACCCACGAGGATGTCCGTCACGATGGCATCACCCTTGGAGGCATTGCCATAGGCTACCACGATGTCGAACGAAGCGTCAAGAATGTCTCCACCACAAGCCTGTTTCAACGACTCGTACTCGCTTTGGAGCAAGGTGATGGAACCCTCATACGACTTGTTGCCTCGCTGTATGCCGTGCGGTTTGTTGCCCTTGGCATATACGGCTTCCTTCTCCTGCTTGGGATTGTACTCTACGGCACGGAAGCCAGTGACAGGACGGCCAGCCAGAACCACGGAGATGTCTGCCCATTCATATTCTCTTGAATTAAACATAATCTTTAACTGTTGCTAGTTTCAACCAAAAAGCCCAGATTTACGTCCACATATCGGGCATAACCGTATGGGCGTACCTTCAGAGTTACGAGAACCTTGGATGTACTGAGCACATTCTGTGTCTCGTCTATGTAACACTTGCATCCCTCGCCATCGGAGGATGCACACAATTCACCATTGGCGGTCATCTGCTTGTTGATGCCGTTCTCCACGGTCTGCTGCCAGCTTTTGACGATGCCTACCTGCAAGGTTCCGTCCTCGTTGACTTCAAGCTCATCGAGGAGCATGTCAAGCAGCAGGTTGTAGGCAATGCGGTAAGCCTTGTCAATCACCCTGCGTGTGGCAATGTGCGAATAATCACCAGTAGGGTCACATGCCAGGTTGTCGTCTGCATAGAAGTAGCCTGTTCTGCCTACATATTTACGGGGAACGATGTAGCCCTTCTCGAAGATGCCTCTGATGGCACTCTCTGACTCGTCAACCTTGCTTGCCCCCACGAACATCTTCAATGGTGCAAGAGAGCCATCCTTCACACGTCCGATGTTGCGCTGCACTGGAATGCTTGCCACACGGCCAAGCAAGGTTCCGATACTTGCGCCCTTGGATGAAGCCACGGTGTCACCGATGGTGATGCCTACACGGTCGTATTTCTCCTGGGTCATGTCCTTCAGTTCCTTGGAAGAATCATAGTTTCTTCCCTCCAGGATGAAGAACAGAGGAGCATAGAGGTCGGTGGTTGCCCATTCCGCCAGCTGCTGTGCCTTTGGTAAGGCTGTGAACACATCGGGGTCAAGTCCTTCTGCACTTTCCTCCGTAGCACCAGTGTTGAGGTTGGCGATGCCGATACCTCTGAGGTTGCCGTTCTGCTTGGCGATCAGGTCACGTGCGTATCCTGCATTCGTCTGTGTATAGTCACAGAGGGCTGTCACGGTTGTTGTTGGGGCCACCGGGTAGAGGATGAGCTTTGTGCCAGCATCTGCCTCGTCATAGAACTCAGATACCTGCTTGTAGAGGGCTGCGTTGTTTTCCGAGGTGACGCCAAGAGCTGCGAGGTCATCCATGCTCGTGATGGTATAGGCTGTATTGAGCACCATCGTGCTTGCCACGGCCGCTGCACCGCAAATGAGGGCCATGAGGCCGTCGGCACTTTCACCGACGGTTCCCAGCTGGCCATTGAGAAACTGAATTTTTACTCTTGGTAAAATCATAGAGTCTGTATTAATGAGTTAACGGTTAGGCTGCGTTGCTCTCGATGATGACTGCGATGCCCTTGCCATCATAGCGACGTGGAGAGCCACCAGCGCGAACGAGGAATGAATAGATATCACCATAGTAGGTTGGGCTGCCTGTATCATCGAACATCTTCACCTCACCGAGGGCACGGCTCACACAGTCCTGCTGCCAGGCAAGACCTGCCGCAAGCTCGGTTGCTACTGCTTCTTCCTCCCATTTCAGCAAGGCTCCACCATTAGCGGTTGTACGGAGCACCTGTGAACGCTGCATGATCTCAAAGCCATAAAGCTTGCCGAGAACGCCTCTTGAGGCATCGGCACAGGAGAGAAATGCTGAAAGTTCCTTGTCGGTCAGGTCGTCGAGCAGGTCAGCATACATGACGGAGTCAACGAGCAGGAAGCGGTTCTCTGCCGGAACATCGTCCTTGTTGAACTGAATCATGGCCTTCATCACGGCAGCCTTGGTAAACTTCTTGCGGTTGCCTGTGGCTGTACCTGAAGTATGCGCCTCACGGGCATCACCTGTAGTAAAAATCTTATTCTTCAAACTTCCAGCCCACTTGTAGAGCAGGTTCTGGGCAGCCGTCTTCTGCAACTGCTTGCGGTCGTTGGCAAGGATGCTGTTGCGCTTGTTGTATGAAAGCTCCACGCTGTCCACGTCGGAGAGGTGAATAGGGTCTGTTGTCAGCTCGTCGATGTCGTAGGTGAGTTCCTGGTCAGTTCGTTCCTTGATGGTCGCTGGCTTCTCAGATCGGTTGATAACGACACTCGAAGGTTTGCCTGCGTTAGGGATGTGAACGGTCTTGACGTTCACGAAGTCGGAGTCATCAATACTTTTCGCCATGAAGGAATCATCAGGGAAGAAATTCTCGACGATGGTATTGATCCAAATTTGTCTGTTTAATGCCATTTCTTTAAAATATTAAAAGTTATTACTCAATGTAGTCCACACCGAACTTCTGCTTGTAGAGGTCCTTGAAGAGTGTGAAATCCTGCTGCTTCAAAGTGCCAAGGTTGTTCTCCTTGTCAATCTCGTCCCAGCTCTTGTTTGCGAAGCTTCCAGCACTATGCTGGTCAGGATGGATGAAGTCAACCGCACGGTTCTGTACCCGGCCCTTCATGCCGTCGATGAGCTTGATGGCGTTCTCACGGTCGTTCTTCAAGAGGTTCTTGAAGGTTTCCACCTGCTCCTGGGCAATCTTGCCAGCCTTGACAGCGTTGCTGATGAGGGTTTCATCCTTTTCCTTGTGCAGCTTGTCAAGTTCCGCCTTGTAGGTCTCAACGGTCTTCGACAGGGCATCAGCCCTGGTTGCCTTGTTTGTCAAATTTACGATGTGTGCCAAGATCGCACTTGAATCCGCCTTGTCTTCAAAAGTCGGAATCTTCTTGATGTCATCTAATAATGCCATTTCTCCTTTGTTTTGTGGCTTGAAGTCAAGCCGGTTATTAAAATAGTTATAAATACCTTCAGTAGTAGTCGGTGGGTCCGCCACCTCATCCATCTCATAGATGCCATCCACAAGTTTCATCTCAAGAGCCTCGCTTGCGGAAATCCAGTGATCCTGCCCATCGAAGTATTTCTTCTCAACCTCCTCTGCCGTCATGCCGAGGCGTTTGGCAACCATGGTGGCGAGGTTGGTCTGCAATTTTTCCATCTGCTCCGCTGTCTGACGGAGTTCGGAGGCATTGCCGTATGTGCCACCGCTCACGTTATGAAGCATAAGTTTGGCATAGGGACTCATAAGGAGAGGCTTTCCACATAAGGCAATGATTGCAGCGATGCTCGCTGCCACTCCATCAATATATATGGTGATGTCGCCCTTGGATTGTCGGAGGGCGTTGTAGATGGCCATGCCGCTGAAAACATCTCCACCCTGGCTGTTTATGCGCACCTCGATCTTGCAGTCCTGGTTCTCATTTGCGAAAAGCTCGCTAACCACACGGCTGCTATCTACGGAACATCCTTCTCCGACTTCTCCATAGAGCATGATGATGGTCTTGCCATCACCTTTTATTATATTGCTAAATTTCTTTTTCATGCTCGAATTTTTCTGCAAATATCGGGACTTTTTTCGACTTATGCAAATGTCGGTTCTAGCGTGAACTCCGTGGGCATCAACGTAGTGTTCATGAGCATCACCCTAGAAAGACGATTTCTTTTTCTGCCATTTTATTCAGACCTTTGCAGTACAAAACTCTATTTATATGGTAAAAAGTAACATTAACAAGAAGGATATTGCCAAGGATCTCTACCTCAAGGGCGGATGCACCCAGGAAGAGATTGCTGCCAAGGTGGGAACCACCAGACAGACGGTTTCCCGATGGGCAAGGGAAGGCAAATGGGAGGAACTGCGTGCCTCGTTCACCATTTCCACGGAAAACATCCTTGCAGGAATGATCCGGCAGGTAAGCGAGATTCAGAACCAGGCAAACGCACGAAAGGAGGGTGAGCGTTCCTTCACCCCAAAGGAGGCGGACACCGTGGTCAAGATTACGTCAGCCATCAAGAAGTTGCAGAACGATGCTGGTATCACCGACATCGTCAACGTGGGCATCAAGTTCACCAACTGGCTCCGTGGCATCGACATCGAGAAGGCGAAGGAGTACAATGAACTCTGGGATTTATTCATTAAAGATCAGCTGAAATGACACAAGATGAAAGAAACGCCTTGAAAAGGTGGGAAGAACACCACAAGGCCCTTGCTGCCGATGTACCTGTGGAAGACTGGCTCTCACAGAGCGACATCGACCGGAAGAGAAAGAAACTGGAGGAAGACCCGATTGCATGGATCACATACTTCTTCCCCAAGTATGCCAAGTATGAGTTTGCGCCCTTCCATGTACGTGCCATCAGACGCATCATAGAGCATGATGAATGGTACGAGGTCCTGTCATGGAGCCGTGAGCTTGCCAAGTCAACGGTGGCAATGTTCATCTGCATGTACCTTGCCCTGACAAAACGGAAGAAGTTCTTTGTCCTTGCATCGGCCACCATCGACTCTGCCAAGCGACTCCTTGCACCCTACAAGATCAATTTCGAGTCAAACCCTAGAATCCGTCAGTTCTACGGTTCACAGATGACCCTCGGACAGTGGACGGATGGAGAGTTCACGGCCAAGTGTGGAGCCAAGTTCTTCGCCCTGGGTGCTGGTTCCGCTCCACGTGGTGCTCGTAATGATGACATCCGACCGGATGTCATCTACATGGATGACTTCGACACCGATGAGGATTGCCGCAACCCGGAAACGTTGAAGAAGAAATGGGACTGGTTCGAGGCTTCGCTTTATCCTACACGTTCCATCTCAGAACCGACCCTGATTCTCTGGTGTGGCAACATCATTGCCAAAGACTGCTGTATCAGGCGTGCTGGTGAAAAGGCAAGACACTGGGACATAGTGAACATCCGTGACAAGAACGGACGTTCCACCTGGCCAGCCAAGAACACGGAGGAACAGATAGACACCGTGCTCTCCAATATCTCCACCAAGAGCGCACAGGCAGAGTACTTCAACAATCCGGTGAGCGAGGGAACCATCTTCAAGTACCTGCCGTTCGGCAAGGTTCCGCCTCTCAGGAAGTTCAAGTTCCTCATACTCTATGGTGACCCTGCCTATTCCGATTCAAGGAAGAAGGCAAGTTCCAACAAGGCTCTGTGGCTCATCGGCAAGTACAAGGGCGTGTACTACATCATCAAGGGCTTCCTTGCCCGTGAACTCAATGCCACCTTCATCGGCTGGTATTTCGACATCATGGACTATGTGGGAGGAAAGACCAACGTGTATTGCTACATGGAGAACAACAAACTCCAGGATCCTTTCTTCAACCAGGTGTTCAAGCCCCTGCTGCGTGAGGAGTGCAAGGTCAGGAACAGGCAGCTCTACATCAAGGGCGATGAGCGCAAGAAGACCGACAAGGCAACCCGTATTGAGGCGAACCTGGAGCCGATAGACAGAAACGGAGCCTGGATCTTCAACGAGGAGGAACGTGACAACCCACACATGCAGGAACTCATCAACCAGTTCAAGCTCTTCGAGATGCACCTTCCATACAATGCCGACGGTCCCGACTGCATAGAGGGCGGAATCACCATCCTTGAAAACAAGGTCGTGGAGATGGAGCCGACAGTCACCATCTCATACGAAGAACTCAATGATAACAACCCATACAGAATGTAACTATGGCAAAATTCATCAACACATCGGACTACGATGCCACCATACATCGTGAAATCCTCGACTCCCTGCTCCGCAAGGAGTCAGCCACCTACGACCCACAGATCATTGAAATCTGCGAGGACAGGGCTATAGCAGAAATGAAGGGCTATCTCAACAAAACCTACGACTGTGAGAAAATCTTCTCAGCCGAAGGAGAGGAAAGAAACGCCCTCATCCTCATGTTCGCCATCGACATCACCGTCTATCACATCTTCTGCCAGCACAATCCCTACAAGCTGGCTAAGATACGGCAGGACCGATACGACCGGGCCATCGAGTGGCTCAAGGGAGTGATGAACGGAGACATCACCATCGACGGTGCTCCAAAGCTTCCCGATGATGAGGTGGCAAATAACTCAAGATGGCAAATCATGGCAGATGATGTCAGACCCACATTATTATAATATAATAAGGTAAAAAATGAAAAAGCAAAAGAATAGACTCGGACGCAAGCCTGGCAATGGCAGTTCCAGCAAGATAGTACAGGGTGGTTTCAGAAAAATTGCAGGAAACCGCCCACCAGACGTGTTCCTTCAGATGCCTGAACTTTTCATGTTCAACATGAAGGACTACATGGATTCAGTAAGAAACGCCAAGAGCATTGATTTCTCCTATCGTGTCAAGCTCTTCGACATGTACGAGTCGGCACAGCTCGACCTTCACCTCTCCGGTGTGCTCGACAAGCGACTCCGTGGCGTAACCCGAATCCCTATTGAGTTCCAGCGTAACGGCAAGCCGGATGATACCATCAACCGACAGCTTCGCTCTCCATGGTTCAAGCAGCTGTGCAAAGACCTGGTGATGTCACAGTTCTACGGCTTCACCCTCGTTCAGTTCTACCTCGACGATGAGGGCGATATTCGCTACGATCTCATCAACCGCAAGCACTACGACCCGGTATTCCATAAGATTCTGAAATATCAGGGCGATCTGGATGGAGTTGACATCGAGAACTTCTCCAATACCCTGTTTGTAGGTACGGAGCGTGGACTTGGCATCTTTGCAGAGATTCTCCCTGCCGTCCTCTACAAGCGTGGAGACATGAGCGACTGGGCGAAGTTCTGCAACATTTTCGGCATGCCTATCCGTGAGTACACCTACGATGCCGGGGATGAGGATGCCCGAAAGAAGATTATTGCCGATGCTAGAAACCAGGGAAGCAATGCCGTGTACATCCACCCGAACGAGAGTGAGATGAAACTGATCGAGGCTGGAAACAAGACTGGTTCTTCTGACCTTTACCAGAACTTTGCCGAGTATTGGGACAGCAAGATTTCCATCCGTGTACTGGGCAACACCCTTACGACAGATGCAAAGGACACGGGAACCCAAGCCCTCGGAACCGTACACAAGGAGGAAGAGAATGACATGAACGTGGATGACCGCAATTTCCTCCTCGACATTCTGAACTACGACATGAAGCCTATCTTCACAAGCCTGGGCTTCAATGTGGAGGGTGGAGACTTCGTCTACGCCCACAAGGATAAGGTGGACACCCAGGAGATGCTCAACGTGGTGAAAGGCATGAAGGAAATGGGCTTACCGATGGATGATGACTGGCTCTATGAAACATTCGGCATCGAGAAGCCGAAAGACTACGACAAGCAGAAGGAAAGCATCGAGGCACAGAAGCAGGCCATCCGTGAGAGCCTTCAGAGAGCAGGGGAAGAACCCCACAGGGAAGAGCCTTTGAACACTGATAAAAAACCGTTCAAAGACCGCTTGAAGAGTTTTTTCGGAGTAGCCCCAGCTATCGGGGCGGACACCGACTTCTGATTGATACGCTCTATTATGGAGAACATCAATGCCAGTGCGGACACCATCATTTCGACAACGTGGATGGTGCAATCCGTTTCAATGCAGACATTCTCTCCCAGTTCCAGAAAACCATTTATCGGGGCTTCGATACCGAAAACGGAATAGAGGGAGCCATGTGGCGTGAGGTGCTGCGTGTCATCAACGAGGGAACCGTGGAAGGTCTTGCCAAGGCAAAGACCCCACCAACCCATGAGGAAGACTTCTACCGGGCACTCAGACACTCCAACGAGGTGTTTGCCGCCTTCAAGGTTCACACCATGGGCAAGGAGATGGCCGCAAAGCTCTATGATGCCGACGGCAAGCTGAAACCTTTCTCCAAATGGGTGGAAGACGTGCGCTCCATCAGTTCCCACCAGGTGGGTTCCTGGCTGACGACTGAGTATGATACGGCCGTAATCCGTGCGCACGCTGCTGCCGACTGGAGAGAGTTCGAGAGAAACAAGGACATCCTTCCAAACCTCAGATGGATGCCTACCACCTCGAAGGAGCCGGAGAGAAACCACAGGGTCTATTGGAAGATGAAACTCACCCTCCCGGTAGATGATCCTTTCTGGAATGAGCATCACCCAGGTGACCGATGGAACTGCAAGTGCTCGCTTGAAGCCACCGATGCCCCCGTTGTCCGTCCCAAGGACATGGAACCGACCAAGCCACAGAGAGGTCTGGAGAACAATCCTGGCAAGGATGGACACACATTCAGCGACAATCATCCTTATTTTCCAGACAAGTGTAGCCATTGCTTTGCATATAAGAAAAGTAGTCTAAAAAATCGACTTAAATATTTATTTAATAATCGCCAAAAAGACTGCTATAATTGTCCTTATATAAAAGGATGTTTAGAGCGCATGTCAAATAATGGTTTTAAATTAGAAAAAGTATTTAAAAATGGAGGAAAACTATATGTTCATCCAAATGTAGATTTTGATAAAAATGATTACAAGGAAATGAAACAGATTTGTCTCCAATTTGCAAAACTTGGTCATGAAGTAAAAATGACACCACGTTTACACTTCAAATCAGAAGAATATCAGCTGATTTATGGCAATTTAGAAAATACAAAATTTTATAAGAAATGTCCTGATTTCTCTGTAGATGGAACATTTTATGAATATGAGGGCTTCGAAAAGCCATGGAAGAAGAAAAAGGTTGGTAAGATGCTCTCGCATGGAATGGCTCAATCTAATTGCGTTGTAATAAACAATACTAAAGGATGTTCTGATAGATTCATAAGAAAACAAATAGTTGCTCGACAAAGACTGAATCCTTCTGCGTTCAAAGAGGTGTGGGTTTATGAAAAAGGAAAAATAAGGCCTATATTGATTAATAGGCAGTTCGTAAAAAACAACAGGGGAGCATAAATACTCCCCTGCAAGGCAACATGCCGTAGCATATGCTAACTTCTTACGAAGCTGCTGCAAAGATACAACATTTATCTGAATCGCAAAACAAAAACAGAAAAAAGTTTCATTATGGATGCAAAAAACATAGAAAAACTGGTTGAAAAGGCCAAAGATGACATAATGAGGGAGGTGAATGACCGCCTCCCTCGCAAAGTGGGAGTGATTGCAGTCAACCATTTCAAGCAGAATTTCCGTGATGGTGGCTGGCTTGATGATGGTCTGCATCCATGGAAAAGAACACTCAGACAGAAGCAGGGTGGTCCTGATGCCAAGTATGGTCCGCTTACTTCCAGAAGAAACCATCTGATGAGTTCCATCCAGAGCACCCCCGGTGTCGGTGAAGTCACAATAGAAAATCCAGTCCCATACGCCTCCATCCACAATGATGGTGGAGACATCACCACGCACCCAACCGTATCACCCAAGATGAGACGCTATGCCTGGCACATGGCTTACTCGCTTGCTGGCATCAACGGGAAAGGATCGCTCCCCAAGGAACTCCCGGAAGAGGCACGCTTGTGGAAGTGCCTTGCCCTCACACGGAAAACGAAAATCACGGTGAAGGCGCACATTCCACAGCGTCAGTTCATGGGAGATTCCAGGGAACTGCAAGTGAAAGTTAACAAAACTATTAACGAATCATTGGAGAAAATAAAAGATGGAATTATTTCTTTATCAAATCATTGATCATGTCAAGGAGGGAATGCCTAGTCTTTCCCTCGTTGATGAAAACTACGGCCAGCTGGAGAACATCGACCAGAGCGAGACCGACATGTACCCTTTAACCTATCCGGCTGTGCTCATCGACCTTCAGGAAGCATCATGGAGCAACCTGGAGGGAAAAAGCCAGAAGGGAACCATCAAGGTGAACGTCCAGCTGATCATCGACTGCTATGATGATACCCACTATGGAAGTGGAACCATGGAGGCTATCAGGCAGAGGGCTGCCATGGTGGAGGAACTTCACCGTCTCTTGCAGGGCTATCGCCCGAAGGAGGATGGCATGCTGGTGAGGGAGACTTCCAAGTTCTACACCTTCAACCATGGTATCAAGGTTTATGAAATGGTATATTCGATTTCTGCCACCGACATCATCAAGGACACCCAAACAGTTGCCCCTCCTCGTAAGGTGACGGTTTCTGTGAAGAAGCTTTAGAACGTGGCTTCAGCTTGAAGCCAGTGAACAGAGGCTTTTCTATTCGCTTTCCATCCACGGTTACACCTGCCTGGATCATATCCCGTATGATCTGCATGATACGACTTTCCGAGAGAAAGAACTCTTCTGTGCTCAATCTCTTCAAAGCGTCATCGAAGCGAAGCCTCTTCACCTCAGTCCAGAAATAGTAACGCTCATAAATACGGATGTTCCTGGTATTGACCAGTTCTTTGTCTCTTCCCTTTGCCATGGCTGCAAAAATAACAAAAATATTCCAAATATGGGCATAAAAAAAAGGCATTCTTTTCAGGATGCCTCTTTTTCAGTTTAATAATTAAACACTTCTGCTACAAGCGGCAGAAAGATGGTTCAATCTTGCGCCAAACGCCATCTTCACCACGGATGCTGAAGTAATAGCTTACCACCGTCTCCTTGGCTACGTTGCTCTCACGGAACAGGTTCATGATGCTGGTGTATTCCTCATCGTTGAACTTGCCTTCCAGCTGATAGAGTTTGCTGATGCTTGTATAGTTGAGCTTACCATTGCGGTTGCGCTCAAGCAGGTTCATGCAGAGCTGGTACATCGGATCATCCTTGCCCTTCTCGCTCTTCTCGATGTAAGCACCAAGGAAATCCATCAGTCTCTGGGCTGCCAGTTCGGCACGCTCGTCGAATCCCTTTACATCCTGGCTCTTCACCTCAAACTTGAAGTCACCCACCACGAGGGTGTAGCCACGCTGGTCCTTGTTGCGAAGCTTGCCATACTCGGCCATCACTTCCTTGAAGCCCTCGCCCTCCTTGTCGAGCCAGTCACGGAAATCCTTCACTCTCAATGAGAGTTCTACCACCTTGTCTTTCACGCTCTTGGCAAAGTTGTCACGGATGCCCTCATAGGCATTGCGCTTGTCAAGTTCACTCTGCTGCTTCTTGGCAGACAACGTCTTCAGGAGTTCCTCCTGCTGCTCGGCACTGAGGCCGTTCAAAAATTCTTCTGTATTCATAATCTTATAAAAATTAATAATTATTCTTCTTTCTTTTTAAGAATCATTCTCAGTTTCTTGGATAGCTGCTGCAATTCCTCGATGTCAAGTTCTGCAAACACCTTACCCGCTATCTTCGGACTCTTGCAGTAGTCATTGATGGCTGGCCAGCTGGTGGTATCAACCCCAATCTTCTGCAAGAGCTTCAGGCAGGAACTGCGCTTCTTTCTGCGCTGCTCCACATAGATGTCTCTCTTTTCAGGGAAACGCTTCTCCAGGAGGTTGCAAAGGTCATCATACTCTTTTCGTGTGATTTCCTTCAAACTCTCTGTTCTGCCTCCGGTGGCTATGTAAACCATTTCTTTCTTGAAGAACTCATCGTCACCGATTTTCGGCACTCGCTTCAAGATGGAATAGAATCGTGCGAAATTAGTTACCTGTTGTTCCATAAGCCCTAATCTTTGCAGGTTGGTTTCCAGGTGATGTTGATGACAGCATCAAGTTCACCCTTGCCTTTACACTTCGGGCAGGTAACCTTGATACCTTGCCCCATATCATCTGCTCCCCAGTACCAGCCGTTGCCCTGGCAGAACTCACAGCGATGACCCACACTCACCAATGTCTCACGAGTCTCGCCATTCATGTCTGGCTTCAACTCAATCATTCTTCTAACTCTACTCATTTTCAGTTTCCATTAAATTATTGTTTAAATACTCGTTTTTCAACGCATCAACCGACATGTCTGACAGCTTGCCGGCCAGATCATCATAAATCAGCTGCTGGTCCATATAGGTGAAGTCCTCAGTATTCTTCTTGATGAACTCTATGATCTTATTGATAACTTCCTCCATAATCACTTGGTTTGATAAGTTACTTTCTTGTATTGATACCACTTGATGATTCTGTTTGCCCATACCAGACTCTTGGTTTCGATGACGACACAGCCCGGATGCTTCTTCGAGCGATGCACGAGCATGTCACATTCATAGTTATGGTTTACCCAGTCATCCATCAGTGTGCTTGCCATGATGCCTTCCATCAGGATATAGATGGTGTCACCTTCTTTATATTCCTTTTCCATTCCTTTTCATTCCTTTTTATTCCTCACCCCAATATTTGTTGGCTCCTTCCTCCCAGATGGTATAGTTACCCTTCTCTCCGATGAAGCGACCTTTTGAGAAAGCCTTGAAACCCTCCACCCATATCTTCAGGGTGGCATCATACATCACGCTCTGAGCAGCACTGCCTCGTGGGGCGGTTCCGGCAGCATGACTGATGAAGATGATGAGTTTGTCCTTGTGAGCTTCCTTGAAACGGATATACTCCTTGTAGTTCATCTGTGTGTACTGGAAGGAGTCTATCACCACGATGTTCACGCTCTTGCGCTTATCCAGTCGGTCACTCAGCTCCCTCATGTTCTCACCGTTCAGCAGGTAGAACGATTTGTTCACCTCGTTCATGCCATATCGCTTCAAGGTGTTCTGCATGGTCAGCGAGTCACCTTCCTCCAGGCTGTTGTATGCCACACGGTCAAACTCACAGAGCTGCTTGCAGAGCTGCATCACAAAGCTTGTCTTTCCGTTTCCACTCTTGCCCCAGATGAACCAGACTCCTGTACGTTCCGGTTCACCGAAGGCATCCTTCCATTTTCCCTTGAAGGCAAATGTTTTCTTCTTCTGCTTCAACACTTCCTTCACCGTCAATGCTCTTGTCATTTTCTGATAGCTTTAATTCTCTTGATTCTATGAATGCTCTTCTTCACCCTTCGCAAGTCGTACTCACAGGAGTTCGATTCTACAATCACCTCGTTGATGTCCTTCTCGTCGGTCAGTCCATTGGCCACACAGATGGCATAAACATCGTGTGGCGTGGTATCATCCAGTTCGAAGTACTTCCTGCCAATGCGGCTGTAGAACTCCTTGTAGCCACGTTTCTTGCATCTGAGGCCACGGTCAATGCGTGTCTTGATGTAGTCAGTGGAGAGGAACACCACGCCACATTTGTCCTCAATCTTGTTGTAGAGGCTGATGAAGTACTGGAAGACACTCTCTATTAGTTTGTCCGCTTCATCAAACACCAGCAGGGGAGCATCCATCTTGATCAGCTCGTTCTGGATGGTAATCCAAAGCTCTCTCACCGTGAACCCGTCGGTTCTGATACCCATCTTGTGGGCTATCTCTCTTACGAAGTCACCCTTGTGCAGGTCTTCAGAACAGAGGATGTAATATACCTCACGGTTCTCTTCACCGAAGATTCTTGCCGTGGTGGTCTTGCCGCATCCAGCCTCACCCACAACCCATGTCACGTTCTTGAAGGTCTGTGCATCCTTCATGGCAATGGTAATCTCGTGGAAGGCATGTGTCTCCACCACCTGCCAGTCCTTCTCGCTGCCGTTCACCAGTCCCACCTGGTCACTCACCTTGCGCCACATGTCCTCGCTGATGTTGTCCCACTTGCCGTTGAGGATATTGCTCACGGTTCCAGCACTCGTTCCCTTCATACTTGCCACGGCCTTGTTCTGGCTTGCGAACTTGGCAACATACAATCTCAGTCTGTTCGCTATCTGTTGTTTGTCATTTTTTGTTAACTCCATGATTCAGTTCCTTTCTTTATTTTAAAATATTTGTTATGTCTTTCCAAGAGTCTTCACATCGTCAAACTCCACTATCTTGCACTCCTGGCTCCAGTCCATGTTGCTTATCTTCTTGGTAACCTTGCCGATGCTCAACTCCTCCGGCTGACCTCTGTACTTGCGTACACGTCGGTCTATCTGTCTCTGCATTTCCTTGCTCATTCCCTTCAGGTCAGGAGTGTGCAAGCCATGCTGCTCGGGTGCAACACCTTCGTCAAACTCCAGCTTCCTAGCCTCCACCTGTCTCTCAACACGGCTCTGTTCAGTTGCCTCACGCTGCTGCCTGATGAAGAGAGCCTCTTCCTTGGTCTGTTCCTGCTTGGCTCGATGGATAACGAGGTAAGGTTCCGCCACTCGCTCGAATCTCAGTTCTCCAGCCTTATCCTTCCAGTAGAGTCGGATGCTTGTGAAGTCGTATGGATCATATTTCACCACAAACTTCTGATAGGTGTGCTTCCTTCTCCATTCAATGTCCGGCACTCCTGGTTCACTCATCACCTCGTAGGTTCGTTTCTTGCCCTTGACGGTTATCTCGATTCCGCTGGATGTGAAGGTGCTCATGCGGTCGCATTGAATCCAGAACATTTCCACCATGTCATTCGGTGTCACCGCTGGTGTCTCCGGATTCACGCTCTTTTCATACATGTCGATTCTTCTCTCACCCGTGGCAGGATGTGCCATTTCGTTCCATTTCTTTCTGAACTCTACATACAGAGCTTTCAGTTCCTGGAGCGTTGGAAGGTTTGCCCTGTTTGCCTCGATGAACTCCAGGTTCGGATGGCTGATGTCCTTCTTGGTGGTAATGTTCTGTCCGGTGAAGTTCCATTCCTGGTGAAGTACCTGGCTCTGCAATCTGTAGAAGAGGTTCTCGATAGTCTTGCTGGCTCCATTGTATGGGGTCGTGGTACGATGAATGTGGCAGAGCTTCCTGAAGAACTCCTGGTTCTCCAGTTTCTTATGACCACCCTGGTTATCATATACGATTTCGTAGGGCTTGTGTCCGCTCACCTGGATGGCCATTCGGTAACTCTGATATTGGGCTTCATAGTCCTCGCTGTCGCTGATGCAGAAACCAAGGAGGCATTCAGAGTAAGCGTCTATTACCTCATATACGCTGGTGGTTCTTACCTTGCCGTCCTCATCCTTGTAGTAGAGGTTCAGCTTCGTACCGTCACCATACCAGAGTGCATCCCTCATCTGAGGAAGTTCCGTCTTGTGTCTGCGGTCAAACAGCTGGTGTGATTTATGCTCACCGAATACGGCATCATACCACAATGGCTGAATGGCTGCACTGTTAAACCACGCCTTCATGCCACTGATGCTTTTCAGAGGCTTCCATCCACGGCTCTCACACTCCTCATTGAATCGCTCGAAGATCTGCGAGTCGTTCAGCACAGGAACCCTGCTTCTTTTCAGAGCAATGAGCCTTCTGCCAGCTTCCTCGGTTATCTTCAAGGTGTTCTTGTTGCCAATCTTGCCGCTTATCAGCGATGGATAGCCCTCCTTCTTGAAGGTACTCATCTTCACCTTGAGCCTGGCAAGGTTCTTGGGAAGAGTGTGACCGAAGTTCTCCCTCAGTTTCTCGCTTTGCTTGAAGACGATGCCCCAAAGGTCGTTTCTTCTTCCTCCACCCAGGGCGTGTGTCGTAGCTTGAAGCTCGTTCATTCGCTCCTGGAGCATCTTCAGCACACTGGCATTCTGTGTATATTCGTCTATCAGCTTCTGTGAAAGCCTCGTTTGAACACCGTTCAAATCATATTCAAACGCTTCATAAAACCTACGGGCTTCCTCATCCACCTGCATGTAGTCCTTCAGTTCCTGACGTTCCAGGATTTCATTCGGATCTCCATATTTCTCCTCAAATCTCATTCTGTACTTCTTGGGAAGGGAGGCGTACACATACAGAGCATAGTTACCTTCACCCTTGCCTTGGCGAGCACGTTGAATATTGCCACGGCCAACATTGCTCATAAGAGTATTTTTGGTAATGACAGGGGCTTCACCACCAGCCAACTCCTCGAAGGTAACACACAATATTTTATTGTAATACTCCATTCCTTATTTTTTTTTATTATCTTTGCACCGTTGAATCAATTTTTTATAATTATGATGCAATTTTTGGTTAATATTGCTTGTGATGAGCTGGAGGCAGACACTATTCGTGATTTTGCCCGAAAACATTTTCGTCAACTTCACCTGAAATGCAGAACTGAACGGACTTACCCAGTGAGTGGATGGAGCACCCCTTCATTTGGAGTGGCGATTTGGGTGTATGTAACAGTTTCTGTACCACAAGGTCAAGTGTTGAGTAGCAAGGTTCTTCGTCAAATTGCTGCTGAGTTTGAGAATAGCTTGAAGGATTCTTTTCAATCAATTCAAGATTTCTCCATAGACTTTGGCTAGGAATAGATTCCAAGTCTAAATCTTCACAAAGGTCATCCGTTCTTAAGCTTACCAATTTTTCTTCCAAAGAACGGATGGCTTTTACATGTTCCATAATCTCACGCTGCAACTTGAATGTATCCTCCTGATGCTTCCATGTCTCAATTCTTTTTGTATCCATATTTATATTCTCCTTATTCTTCAAGTCCATCACCAGGAACACCTCTTAAAGCGATGCTGCTGGCACAAAAGTTTATAGCCACGGCTATTACACTTAAAACACTGCTGCTTTCAAAGGAAAGCGCACAAGCCAAACAGAAGCTAACCACAAACCAGATGAGTCTAAGCTTCATTTGAGGAGCAAGGTTCAGGAACCATTTCCATTCATTGCCGAATATCATGTTCAATGCCTTTTTCATAATTCCATCCTTTTAATATTCTACTTATCACCAACTATTTCTCCACCAAAATCCTTAATGGCCATGTATCTCACCTTTCTTGCCAGATGGGAATCCTTTTTGTAGTTGAGCGATTTGCTAACCATTTCAGTTGTTATACCCATGAGGGAAGCAATCTTCTTGCCTACACCTCGTTCTACAATTATTCGTTTATTCATATCTTCTTTATGTTAAAATCTTAATATTTTATCCGTATTTCGCCAATATTTTGTATCTTTGGCGGCGTGTTCAATTAACAAACACGCTGCAAAGATACAAAATTCTGTATTAACCGCCAAATATTTTGGCATAAAAATTCAATATTCTGTATTATGAGTACAAAAAATGATATTTCAAGCCGATTTATAGAGGCTTTTGAGCGACTATTAAATGAAAATAAGATAACTGATAGAAAGGATTTTGCCTTTAAAATAGGCATAAGTCCTTCTATGGTCACGGAAATTTCTAAAGGTAGAAGTGCTGTAGGAACTACAGCAATACAGAATCTTGTACTAACATTTGGCATTTCTGCAAATTGGCTGTTGACTGGTCAAGGCGATATGTTCCATAATGAATCTGCAACAATCAGTACAGATCCACAGAAAGGAATACCTTATTATGACGTGGATTTTCTTGGCGGTTTTGCCATACAAGAGAATGATCAAACAAGTATCCCAGCCTTTAATATTATCTCTAATATATGCCCAAGAGCAGAAATGTGGTGTAACATAACAGGTCACTCTATGGAACCTACAATATCGCAAGGAGATATTATAGCTTTACGTAAATGCGGCATAGAAGATATACAATATGGGGAAATGTATGCTGTTGTCTTGGATACTTTCAGAACGGTTAAAATCCTAAGGAAGGCTTCAGCACCCGGCAAGCTCAAATTTGTGCCAATAAATCAAACTGAGTTTGATGAACAGGAATTTGATATATCACGCATACGCCAAGTCTTTGAAGTTGTCGGCTGCATACGTCGTTTCTTCTGAAATGTAAGCCTATTATATATATAAATATGTGGAAGTCCCTAATTCTTAGGGCTTTTACATGTTTTTTGCACCTTGTATATTAGAAAATTAGCAAGATTTTACCCTATTTAAAGTCTAAATATCACTAGTTTTTCTAGTAATTCTGTCCTCTATCTATATTTAAAACTTTATTTTTACATAGATATTTGCACACCTAAACGCACAACTAACTGCACAACTAACCATATTTTTCACCTATATTATTGCTGTGTATTCATAAATAAGATGCAAAAACGGCTTGCAAACTATTCAAAAATAGCCTACAAGCCGTTTAAGTACTTTTAAATAAGCGTTTTAGCCGTTTTATTCTTTGCCTCCAGAACGTATCAAATGGCTCTGAATAATCATTGATTTACCATTGATTAAACAGCCTCCATCGCTCAATCCTGCATGCAACAGGCTGTTCTTAGTATAGCCTATCTGATCGGGCGTTAAAACGTCAAATATGGCCGATATAGAGCCAAAATAGTAGTTCTTCCTACCTGCAAGCAGGTGTACATGTATTACCTTCGTCATAGCTTTATAATTTTGTCGTATATTCTATTCTTTATTCAGCTGCAAAGATACTAAATAATAATTATATGGAAGAACAAAATAAAAGAAATCTTCTAAATATTTATTATTTGGAAGTTAACCACCATAAAAAGCAATCTCTATTTTTCTCCGTTTTTCTCTGATATTCTCTGTTTTTCTCCGTTTGTCTCTCCCCATCGAACAGTTGTCAAACCATGGAAGAAGCCCTCCATGAAACCAATAGAAGGCGATAGGAGCCTTCAGGAGCCGTTTGCACGATAATGGGTGATAAAGTACCCATCCAACACCTAAAAAAGCCCTCTTATCGCCTCCTATGTTGCATTATCCCTTTGAACACCCTTCAAATGCTCATTGAATGTTACATGAATGTTAGGTGAATGTCACATTTCGTTTTTCATCCTGTCCTCCCTCTATTTCTATCTAACTCTATCTATATTAGGTCGTTACTCTGATTTAGGGGTCAGTGCTAATTTACACATTTCGTTTTATCCCCCTTACATCTTTAAAATACCCTTGAAGAATTGGACTTATTGTATCTTCCAAATTGTCTAT
>ERZ773139.243-NODE-243-length-77188-cov-8.815643_pt1 | contig 77188 bp, 102 predicted proteins | sample MGYA00580854_ERZ773139 | MGnify/ENA primary metagenome ERZ773139 (study PRJEB29015, sample SAMEA2737809) | human gut metagenome | biome: human gut; feature: human-associated habitat; material: faeces | place: China | collected 2012 ...
ATTGTGCTTTTTATGATAATTTTTCAAGAAACTGCAAATTGAGTTACTATATAAACCATCAACCTGCATATTCATGCCTAAAAGATGAGATATTTGTAGAGATTAAACAAAACAAAGAAGATATGAAAGAAAAGAAATTAAACTTAAAAGAATTTAACCTTGAAGCAGCCAAAGCAGGCAAACCAGTCTGCACGAGAGATGGAAGAAAGGCAAGGATTATTTGCTTTGACAGAAAGTATCTTTATGACGGGCAAGACTTTTCTATTGTGGCCTTGGTAAATGAAGGCACTTATAGCGAGTCTGTATACAGCTATACCAAAGATGGGTTATATGAATCAGGAAAATGTCATAACCATGACTTAATGATGCTCCCCCAGGAGAAAGAGGGATGGATAATTATTCATAAAGAAGCTATATATGATAAAGAAACTGCCGAGAAAATTGCAAGAGAAACCACAGCTAATGTTATTAGAATACAAAAGATAGAATGGGAGGAATAAGCAATGACCTTGGTTATAATATACTGCATACTTAGTGTAATAATAGTTTCAGCTATTCTAATTAAATTAAAATGGAATGATAAATGTACTATTAGGGATTTATTATGGGGTTTATTCCTTGTAGTCCTTAGTCCAGCATCATTGATAGTAATTATTATAGTTGAATTAATTGATAGTGGATTTTTTAAAAAAAGTTTATAAATTATGGAATTAGAAAAAGGAACCTTAGTTACCATCAAAGGTACAGCTAAATTTAGTAAATTTATTGGAATTATAAATTCTATATCATCTGATATGGCAATTAATTTCAAGGTCCTATTAAGTGTAGATAATAATAGGAATATCCTATCCTTTAATAATTATATTACATTCAGGCATTTATCGGAAACCAGTATATCTGAAACTACAGATGAGGAATTTGATATCCTTAGATTGGAATTGGAATCCCTTGGAATTACCATAGAGGAAATTGAAGGTTTATTTGATATAAAGGTAGTAGGATGACAAGAGATATTATAAATCTATTCTTTGGATTTTCTTTTGGGTTTTTCCTAATGCAATATTTTGCTGGTGATGAGAAATCCATTATATTGGTAGTAATCCTTTCCCTGGTTTTAATATTAAACCTAATCTCAATTGTATTTGACCATTTGAATAAAGTATTCAATAAGGATTTATGGAATTCAGTTATGGTTATTTTATATGGCATAGGATTTATTCTTTATATTCTTTTCTAGAGTTTTAGTTTTTATTTTAGGGTTATCTCTTTGAAGATATATTTATATTTTCTTAGAGGTAGCCCTTTTTAATTGAAATAAGGTTTGGATTTATAAGGATTTTTGGGAACCCATTACTATATATGGGATTGGATTTTTTTTTGAAATTGGGCTTGAGGGATAATTTGGGTTTTGGTTTATGAAATGGGATAGGGGGTGTTCAGATTTTTTTGGGGTTCCTTATTCTCCTTGTTCTTAAAGTTCTTTTAGTTGTTCGTTACCTTAGTTGTTCAGTAGTTCAATCCCCCAGTGGGCCCATTACTATAGGCTGTTTGGGTAGTGGCATTTAGAGGGGGGTAGGGTGTCCAATATTTAACAAAATAATGTAAAAAAATAGGGGACAAATTTTGTCCCCCTTATTAACTTAATTAACTAAAAAATATTATTCCATTTCGATAAATAACCTTTCCTTATTATAAATCATTAAAGAGTTTCATAAATGATTGCAGTAATATTTTGTTTTTCAAAATTGACCAATCGTTTTAACTTAAATTTTTTATCATGAATTAGTTTAGAACGAATCGAGATAAGAATTTTTCTTTTTAAGTCTTTGTAAAAATTTTGATTAAATTTTTCTAAAAACTTTTCATTATCACGAAAGCAAATATAAATCTTATCCCCGTCTTTATACACAACTTTTTTTTCAAAAATTGGAGTTGAAAAAAAACTTTGAAAAATATCTAACTCGTTTTGTATTTCCTTTCTAACAAAGTTAATATAACGTTTATTTTCCCTTTTCATTATTTTTTTTTGATTTTTGGAGTAGGGGAGTTTATCCCCCTACTCAATTAGAAATTTATTTTGTTTTTGCAGCACAATTTTTCATTGATTCCAAAAATTGCTTAATTAGTTTTTGCGTTTCAATATCTGTATTTGATTCGCAAACAATATCTATATTATTATATACTTTGTTTGCGTATTCAACCCAAATTTTTGACAATTTTTTCAATTCAATTTCATTTTTACGAATTGTTAAAAATGTGGCTAAAAATTTGTTTTGTAAAGTTTTACGTAACTTTCTACGTAATTTTTTTTTGTCGTCGTCTAACAATCCCGCAAATAATTCCCTCTTATAAATTGAGGATTTTTTTCCATTTGAATTTTTAACAAATACGTCACTTGTTAATAATTCGTCGATAAAATTTTTTGTTTCCATAAATAAAAAAAATTAGAAAGTTAAACAATAATATAATAATGTGTAATGAATTAGGAAATATCTCCCTTTCGATTACGTTACAAATATAGGGCTTTTATTTTTATTGTGCAAGTTAAAAAATAAAAATTATTATTTAGAAAAAAATTATTTAGAAATTTTCTAAATAAAAAATTATTTAGAATGAAAATAAATAATTTTTATTTTTATTTCTTTTTACAATTTTTTACAAATTTGCCACGGGGGTCTGAAGGCGTTAGTAAGATTAGGCCCTTGTTGATGGGAACCATTGTTGGTATGCCTGAAAGGTGCACATGCGTTGTTAGCAATATATTAATTATCTGATTAGGTATGTATAGTTTTAGGAAATCGATTTGTTGGTATTTATATTGGGTTATATATTTAGGATTGGGTATGTAGTAAATCAGGTAGGAAGTAATATTTCTTAGAAATAATAGAATTATGGCCATTAGAGTAAATATGTTTAAATTCTTTGAGGCTCTAGAATAGGGTTTATATATTGCCTTGTTTCTTTGATAGATAAGGAAAGATTAGATAGTAAAAGGTTTTCAAGCGTATGTGGTTATTTTCAAGCGATATAAGGATTCAAGCGATTGATAAAATTTGCTAATTTTGCTTAAAGGGCGTAGGTGGTCCCTTTAAGGCGAAAATAAAAGGAGCCCATTGTTGAGGGCTCCTAATTGGGTTTAGGTTTTTTATAGGTGCATATGTATCATGTAACCTTCGGTTAAGGTGAAGGTATTTAGGTTAATATGGTTTGCACCGTTTTCGGGGTCCATTTCGTTATATTTATTAATTTGTGTTTGGAGTTTTTCGTAAATATGGTTGTATTCCGTTTTAAAAGTGTCCAAGGTTTTAAAGCCTAAGTTTATTAGTTGGAGCATTTGGTCGATTAAGCTAGGTATATAGTCGAAATAGTCCCCATCGTCAGGATTGGAGTTTAACCAGTTATTTAGGTAAATTATGTTGTAATTTATTATTAAAGCGATTTGTCGTTTTAGGTTTTCCTGAGTGGTAAAGGGTAAGGAGGTTACTTGGGCAAAGTAACCCTCGAGTTCTGGATTACCCGTTATTTCGAAGTATTCGTTATTAATAAGGTTTAGGCTGCCAGGTAATGCAAGTCCATAGGCTCCTGCATAGTCTATGGTCGTAATTATGGCAAGTTTGTAATTGGGTTTTGTGGGTCCCATAAATAAATTAGTTGCAATTGCATTTAATTCGTTTACTCTCTCTAAATAATTTTTTGTTTCCATAAAAATAAATTTTAGTTGTTAATAATACAATGCAAATATAATAATTATATTTTTATTCCAATCATATATTATATAATAATTTTGCTCCCAGTGGGTAAGTGTAGGATTGAGTTCCTGAATATTGGGTCAGGATGTGTTATAGGGCGTAGGAAGTAATTTATTGGGTGATTCTTAAAATCAGGATTACAATAATTGTCATAAGGTAAAGGCTCTTTTCGGTTTGGGCCTTTGTTGGTAGGAATTTTCTGATTCACAAAAAGAAAGGGAGACTTTTTAGGTCTCCCAGTCATTCAGGATTATGTTATTATTATGGAAACTTAGTCTAAATATTGTGAATAAGTAATATAATAATTGAAATCTGATTCATGATATGTTAAGGTATCCCCCATTCTTGGGTGTTGATATATTTTTAATTGGGTATTATTAACTGGGATTTGATGTAATCCTGTTAATTGTGTTAACTTTTCAATGAAACCTTGAACATATTCACCGATTCTATTTTGTAGATATTCATTGAATTCCTCTTCCTTAGAATCCATTGTATTTCTAAGCGTTATATTTAATTGTGAGGAGTGATCATTTGGGTGCAATGTGTAATTTAGGTTTGCAAGTTCTAGGATTGGAATGAAATCCTTGTTAGGTCTTTCATTGCTTGGGTCGAATTCCCCTATTGTGGGGATATAAGCGATGAAATCTGTGATTAATTGTGCAATTTGATTGTTAAGTTCTAGAGCATCCATAGTGGTTATTATTTTAAGTTATTTAAAAGGTTTTGTATTGTTGGGTTATATGAGTCTAGGTCAAATATTTGGTTATTGGGCAATAAGTGTTTATTTATTTGTTTTATTGCATTGAATAGTTCTATTGTTTCCGAGGCAATTTCTGAGTCATTAGGATATTGTCTTAACTGGGTTAGGTAGTTTTCTAGAGTCTCTAGATTGTTTTTTATTATTGTTTTAATGTAATTTTGTCCCAGAGGCTCTGTGATTAATGTGGTTGGGAAATCAATGTCCTGGATAAAGGTGTCCCCCTTAAAATAAGAGGTAATTGAACAAGTAACTGTACTAGGAATATTGATTCCTGAGAATGAAAAATGACTTTTGATTGTAATCATTGTGTTTAATGTTTAAGTGTTGTTAAATAATATTATTGCATTTAATTGCAATGCAAATATAATATATAATATAATAATATGCAAATAAAAATTCGGGGCCTTGAATTAAGCCTTAATTTTTAATCCTCTAAAATATACTTGATATCTCATATCTCCACTATATGGTCTACTTATCATTAATTTTAATATACCTTCTAGAACTTATTTATTAGTTTTAATATTAACTCTTAACTTTATACTAATAACTTACTAAGATGTTTATTGAAAATAACCCAAAGGGCCTTAAATCTTTTGCACATTGTTGATGGGAAATTTTAAAAATCCCAGATACTTTTGGGCCCTAAATCCTAAAATAAATTACCTATTCTAGGTACCTGAAAACAAAATCCGATTATAAACCAGAACCCAAAATCCCTAAATATAGGTACCTAAACCTAATAATTCTGGGTACCCAGAATTGCCTAAATTAATAAATCCGAACCCTTATATTATATATATATTATATAATAATATAAAGTAAATTTAAGGCCTAGTAGGATTAGGATTTTAATTTAAAGCATGATAGTACTCAATACTATAGTATATCAGTATTCTTTCAGAATCCTAAATAATTTCAAGGCCTTGAATCCTAAGTACTTTATTATATAATATATATATTATATTAGAGGGAGTATTGGGTTAAGGTTCGGATTCGGATTCGGATTTAGGCAATTTATTTCTTGGGATTTTGAATAGTATATGTTTTGTATGATATATAGAGGTATGTCGTCATTTGGGCTTTAATCCTTGAAGGTCCTAGATAAGGATTCTTAGGTACCTAGATTTGGATTTTAGGTTGCCTTTTAGGCAATTTTAGGTAGGGGTTTTAGGGCTTTTTAGGTACCTCTGGGCAGCCTTTTGGGCCCTAAAATAAGGGCCACAAGGTAGCCTTTGGGTAGGTGGGAACAGTACTCCTTGGAACTTCCTAGAGCTACCGAAAAACATCCCGGCTTTGGGCTCAAAAGTGAGCTATTTTGATATTAGTTTTGAGCTTAGAAATAGGTTTTTTCAATTTTTTGGGAAGGTCTATTTTTATACTGGGATTTAATAATCCTGAAACAAAAAAGGAACCTTAGATACCTTATATTTATAAGTTTATTATATAGAGGTATTTATATTAGGTTCCTTTATATTATTTATTTTTATTAATTTTTTGTTTGGGGTTGGTTCTTATTCTTAGGTCTTGGGATTTGGTTCTTTATTTTGTTCTGGGTACCTGATAGTATTTAATCCTATTTACTTAGTCTTGGGATTAAGTTCTTTTGTTGGTTTTTGTTCGGGGATATTATTAGGTTCTTTATCGGATTTAATCACTAGGTCTATGTTTATATTTTCTAGGTTGTTGGTTATTATTAGGTTCTCTATCAGGGATTCGGTTTTATCGGATACTTGGTTCTTTATTTGGTTTATTTGGGTTCGGAACTTGATGTGGTATTTGTATTTGTATTCTAGGTCTTGGTAGGTGGTTTTATATCCTTGGATTGGTATTAATTCTATTTGTTCTAGATAGTCATATAATTGGTTTGGTATATCTTGGAGGAGGATATATCTTTTATTCTCTAGAATTATCAGGAATTTGTAATCGTCTAGGTAACCCTTTATATATGGGAAGTTTGGTAGTAGGATTAGGTCATGGTCTAGATTTAGTTCTTTTTCTATCTGGGATATTTGGTTTAGGGTTGTATCTACCTGGTCTTCATTCCAATTTATCTGGGTTATTTTACTTAGGATTTGGTTTATTATATTTTCTGATAATAGGTTTAAATCTTCCATAATTTGCTTTTTTATTTTGAGTTCTAGAGACTTAGATATTATTTCTTCTGATTATTAACTCTAATAATTCTTTTTGTTCTTCCTTGCTTAGATTGCTTAGTTCTTTTTGAAATTTTATATAGGTTTGTTGTACATTATCCATACTGGATATTTGGTTTATTAATAGGTCTAGTTCTTCCTTGTTTAGTACGAAGTTTATCTCTACCTTACCTGGGCAGTATTTGACATTGTCCCTATAATAGTATAGGTCTTTTAGGTTTAGTTTGTTTAGTAATTCATAGAATACCAAACGTTTGAATAGTTCATGAATGTATTGGGTTTCAGTATCTATACCATTGATTTGTAATGGTTTTTCTATTACCCTTGATAAAGTAATTTTTAGGTCTGAGTTCATTTCCAAGTTCTTATAATTGTGGTAGTTAAATCTGTTGGGATTGGTTTTAATAGGATATAATGTCCTGGTTCTTTTTTAAGATAACCATTATTTGTAAACTTCCTAATGTATACCTTCATTGTTGATAACTTAGCTTTTCTTTCTTGTTCATAGTGGTTATCTAGGATTTTTTTAATGATTGGGGATAGGTAAAATGTATTACCTACCCCTTGTTCATTTAATAGATATATGAGATGAGCTAACAGTTTCATATTTCCAGTATGCTTATTTGGATAATTCCAGAGTCTTTGAATAAGATTGTATTCATTTGGTATTTTCTATCTTGATAGGACCTTATTACTAAGAATTCAGTTTCTATTTCTCCAATGCGTTCAAAGGTATCAGTCTTATATTTAAATATAGATGATAATATGAGAAATGATATTAATCTTAGCTTTTGTATTAGTTCCATAGATTCCATATCTACCTTTATTACTATGGTATGGAATCTGTTATCATAAGTGGATAACAGATTGAGGAATTTATAATAATCTTTCCCTTTGAATGTATCATCAAAGAGTTTTTGGATTTTTGTGGATAGTTTCATGATATTTAGTTTTGTTCAGTTTCATATAATGGATTATTTGCTAATAATATTATAGCATTTGGAGTACCAATTAAGAACCAGTCATGTATTAAATCTTCTTTTAGTTTGAATTTTATAGATGGGTATATTTCCCCATTTATTTTAAAAGCACCAAAGTCTGAATTATGTATTTGGTTTTCTAAATGAACCTGTTTGAACATATTGTGTATTTGGGAATCTATAGCTTCCTTTTTAAAATTATGTTCTTGGATATTATTCAAACAATTAGCAAATTCTTTTCCTGAATCACATAGGTATATAAGTGCATTATATGTGTAATCCGATAAAAATTCACTTGGGTCTACTTTGTTAACTAATCTCTTTATCATATTAGTGTTATTTAATTATTATATAAAAGGTTACATCATCTACCCTAAAAGTATGACAAGGATTTTCTGTTCCATGTTCAATGAAATATATTTGTTCATCATTACGATAGAATATAATATCTATATGGTTTTTATATGAGTTTAACAGATTTTGTAAATCCTTGAAAAAGTTAAAGTTAGAATTATGTAATATATCTACCCACCATAATTCTGGGTCCCATTCAATAAGTTTTTTAATGATTTTATTGGTTATAAAGCTACTAAATTGCATATTAGTTAGAATTTATTGGTTAGAATTTTGACCTGACAATATCTATTACTTTATTTATGTCCTGGATATTTAGAGATGATTCATTTAGCATATCATATATGTCTTTTACCAAAGAATTTCTATCATAGATAAATCGTATATCAGATATGATACTATTAGCTTCTTTTTCTGGAACATCAATATTAATTGATATTTGTAATTTTAGTTTTTTGTTTGGAATAATCTTATCATAAAGTTCTTCATCTACTGGTTCATCTTCTGAATCATTCATGTTTTTCAATTTATAATCAAGGTCATCCATAAACCCCTGTATCAAATTTGAATAGGTTTGGTCATCATCAAATGATTGAGTGGTTTCAAAGAATTTGTAATCATCAATGTTTAGTTGCAAGTTAATTTTTTGTTCTGTTGTTTCCATATCCTTTTTATTTAATTATTATTTAATGCAAATATATAATGCTTTATTTTATTATGCAAATATTTTATATAATAAAATAGGGGTTTATTCTTGGTTCCAGAATTTGGGTTTTGTTTGCTTTTCTTTTCCTAAGATTAAGATATATAAGTTTCTAGAATGGAACAAAAAAAATGGTAGGGAATATTCCCTACCAAAGTTTAACTAACTAATATTATGAATCCAGGTTAAAATTTCTGAACATGTTGAATCTTATCAAAGCTAAGTCTATATCATCTAATTGGTAATTTACTTTAATCTCTTTCTCTTTTTGTCTTAAATATGAGGATATTTGACTAAGCGGAACATTATCTTTACGCATTGTTGATATGTCATAATTTAATTCCAGGATTTGTTGTATTACATCAAATGGTATTATTTTTGATTGCATAATCTCTTTTCTTCTCTAAACTTTTCCAGGTCCCTGATAATTGTATTTCTAACCATATTGAATGATTGTTCATCTTTTGAGAATAAGTATAAGCAATCATATATTATGTTTGACCAATTTTGTATTAAGTCATTTTTTGACATATTTTGTGAATATATCATTGTATAAAGGTTTCTAAGAAATACATCACCATTTAGTAATGGGGTTAATGAATTATGAAGATAACCCATATTTATACATTTTTCTATTGACTCCAAGATGGGTTTTTCTAATTCTGGATAATCTATAAACCCATTCCTAGATATATAATATAGGTCAATGATAATTATTTTGCATAACCTTACTGGTTTTATATATTGTTTATTAGCTATATGTAAAGCTAACAATAGAGTTTTATTAAATAATAATTCAGGCATAATATCATATAGTGAACTATTATGTTTATAAGTTTCGTACACCCTTTTGTGAAGTTTATAGTTATCTATATGATATTCTTTTGATAGATTATTTATACAATTGAATAATTTCTCATCATCGATAAGATATCTACCTCTTTTTCTACTAATCAGTTTTTGAGTTTCGTACATATTATTTAAGTTTTAATGGTGATATAAATGTTAATCTTATTAGGTCCTCTGGTTTATATTTTTTAAAATGTAGATTAAAGTTATGGTCTATGTATTTAACTATGTAATATTTCTTGTATTCTTTTTCCCCAATGTTTTCTTCAACTACATCTACCATCAAAGTATATTTAAGATATGTATCGTCAATAATCCCCTCCTCTATAAATATGGTCTCTGGTAGTTTATTTATATCTGAACCTATATCCATTGGTTCAATTAGTTTTATAATACCAAAATATTTATATTTTGTAATATCACTAACATCTATAGTAACTATGTTAAAATCAAGGAATTTTGATGATACATTATTGAAAAGTCTTAATGGGGTATTCTTAGAATTTAATATGTATATTCTTTTTCCTGGGTATACTATAAGTTTTGATTTGGTTATAAAACTAAGTTCATTAGCTTTAAGATGAACCGAAGTTATTAATTCCAGTCCACCAGGAAAATCATATATTACCCAATGTTCTTTGATTAGAGTTTTGAGTAAATTATATGATTCTTTTAGGTTTAGTTCCATATCCTTTTTATTTAATTATTATTTAATGCAAATATATAATGCTTTATTTTATTATGCAAATATTTAATATAATAAAATAGGGGTTAGTTATTTGGGTATATGTCCATCTCTGGGTCTATAGCTTCTTTATCTATTTGCAATTCTATTTCCCTTCTAACATCATGTGGGGTTTCATCTTTATCCAGTTCTTTATAATAAGTATCTATGGTTTGATTAATTTCTGAATTACTTATAGTGAGACCCTCCTTTGAGGTATCTATCCCAAGTTGTTTAGTTGCAACTACTTCTGGTAAACTATCAATATCATAATTAGCTTCTATATATTTCAACTCTTTGTCACTATTTAGGAATTTGGTACTTTCTTCCTGAACTATCTTAAGAGCATCATCATATGTTATTGTATTATTTTGAGTTTGGTTTACCTGATTATTATTGAATATGTTTACATAACTATTTCCACCAGACAAAGCCTTAATGAAAGATTGTAAATTTGTTGAAGTACTTAATTTTAACCCAAGAGTTTTATTGAGCTCTGAGGTAACAAATGGAGTGTATTTATCCCCCTGGGATTTTTTCAATAAGTTTAATTGACCCTCTACTTCCATCCTATCTTCTAATAACCATACAAGATTTTGCCCTACTAGTGAATCCATTAATCTATCTTGTTTTTCTTTATCCCATAAATTGGTTTCCACTAGCATTTCTACCATTCTCTTCCTTATCCTTTCAGGTTCACATAATAGAAATTTACTTAATTCTAATATAGAAAAACTATTCCCGCATACTCTACCATTATTTATAATCCATTGTTGTATCATAAAAGTTTGAACCATATCTAATAATTTTTTATCATTAGTTTTATGGTACTCATTCATTAGCTGGGTTATACCCATTGGTCTTGGTACTCTTTGATGATTTTGATTTAAATCTTTTTTTGCCATGATTATATAGGATTTTTACTTATTATTCAATATGGTTAAAATACACAGAAAAATAGTGGGTAAACTAATTAAGGTACCCACTATTAAATTTCTGATTATTTCTTTTGGCAATTTATTGGGATTTTTTGTTGGGTAATCCTAATACCAATAATCCCAATTTTATCAATGATTACATTACCAATAACTATGATATTCAGACCTATATGTTTAGTATCTACAATTAATTTTTGTTTTAGGATTTTAAGGCCTAACCTATTGGTTATTAGGTAATTGTTTTTATTTACTCCAAAATTATAAAATTCCTAGAACCTAATTACTAGTCTTGTGAGAAGAGGATTTATTATTTTTAGGTTTTTTAGGAGTATTGGTATTTGGTTTTTTTTGGGGTTCCTTGGATTCTTCCAATTTTCTCTTTTCCCATTTTATGGTTAATTCTTGGTCCTCCTTTGGGAAATATTTTTTTCGGATTGGGATTATCCACCCAGCAAAAAATGAAGAGAATAATTTTTCCGAAAAAGGCAACCCATGTTTTTTATTGGATATTGACCAGAATTTTATTTCTATTTCCTTTACAATTTTATTAAAAATAGAGAATGTAAATTCTAGATTCCTTTTTTGCCTATCCAATCTAGTTTCTTCAATTCTTTGACTAAACTCTTCCCCTAGTTTGTTTAGGAACTTTTCTCTACTAAATTCATAAAATGGTTTATCCAATTTGAATAACCTTACATAATCCTTAGTTTTCATTTTCTTTTATTTTTATGTTTTAAACGTTGTATTGCATCTTTCCTGGAATATGCCATTACCTTAACCCCATTTATATTAAATTCCCTTTCTTGCCTCATTGAATCTTTATCCTTAACTGTATAATTGGGATTAAATTTTGGTCCTCTACGTTCATATAAATTATGGGGATATATGCCATTATTATAATTTGCCATTATTTGAGCACATATCAATTTAAGTAAACTCATTTTTTCCATATCTGTGTTATTTGAATTAAATATCCTATTTCTGAATCCTCAAAATAAGTCATATATTGTGCATTTAGTAATTTGAATACATTTAGGGCATTACTATTTTTTGGGGTTCCTTTTGGGACTCCAGTGATATATAAATAATGGGTACCAGTATCATCAATTCTAAATATATTCCTACTATGATGGTCCTCATTATAGTAATACCCTCTTATATAAAAATCTGGATATGTATTATTACCCTTAGTATCCCAGGATTTGAATAAATCCTTTACCATGATTTTCCTAATATCAAGATTATTAGTTGCAAAATTTGGGTATATAATCCTGGTTTTATCCAGAGTAAAAGTTGATACTAAATCAGTGAACATTTTTTTTTGTCTTATATATGTAATTACTTATTTCTTCCAACCTATTTGTTACCAAAGCATATACAAATAACTTTATTGGTCTATAAAAGAACATTCTTATATTCTTATGACTTATATAATGGTCATAAATAATGAATAATTGTCTCCTTCTAGTGATTTTTATTTGCCTTTGGATAAGATAATTAGTTATACATTTTTTATGTATATCTATAAGTTCCTCATTAGATTTTTTAATAACCTTTTCTGGTAGCTCATACATAACCCTGGATTTTTATTAAGGTATATTAATTATATAATGAGTGGGTGAATGAAGAAAGTGAAAGTCAAAAGTAATAGTGTTGCTTAAACATTAAACAAATAATAACTATTTCATCCACCCACTCTATTTATTCTTTATGCAGCTGCACCTTCTTTTAGAACTTCTTTTTTATAGGATTCATATTCCTTAGATTTTCTCTTGAATTCCTTGGATTGCTTATCCTGAATTCTGTACATTTCCAATTCCAATTGGTGAAGTTTATTCCTTACCTGTTGTCTATATTTCTTTCTTGATAAGGTATCAATGCAATCCTCTGGGTATTTATATTTTACTTCCCTTTTGGATATTACCTCTTCCACCAAGTTTACCTCATTTTGAGCCTTTACTTCTTTTAGTATCTTTTCGTTCTTTTTGGTTTTCTTTTTAGAAGTTTTGTCTTCTTTCTTTTGAGCCTTTACTTCTTTGGGTTCTTTTTTGGATTTGGTTTTCTTTACCTCTTGTGTTTTTTCACCGTTTAATGCATTCTGAACTTCATTAATGAATTCAGCAGTTGTTGGGATTTTCTTTTCGTTCTTTTCCATGACTTTAAGTTTTAGTTGTTTATAAATAATAGATAATTAATTTTTTCGATACAAATATAATTCAATTTTTTAATATAGAAAAATTTTTTAATTAAAATTCTTGGGGTTTACTCTGGGATAAATGTTTTCAGTTCTTCTTTGAAGTTCTGAATATACCAGCAATTGTCATTGCAAACTTCATGATTAGCACCACATTTTATGGTATAGTTTAACCCATTATCTCCTTGTTTTTGGTAATGATGGTATGGGCAACAATTTCTGTGTGCTTTCAGGATTTCCTTAAATTCATAAGTATAATCCGATAGGTTAATTTTTGATTTGGGTTTCTTTGCCATATCCTTTTTATTTAATTATTATTTAATGCAAATATATAATGCTTTATTTTATTATGCAAATATTTTATATAATAAATTCTAGGATTATGATAAAGTAGAGATTACCTTAGTTCATCACCATAGTATTCTATCAAATCATGTATATCAGCATCGTCCATTACTTGTTGTATAATATCATCTTTGGTTAATCCAGTATTTATTTCCACCCCATTATTTGCTTTTATAACAAATCCTTTATTACTATAATCTGATTTATCATATAATACACTTGGGGGTGGAGTTCCATATTCTCTATAAGTTACTGTTCTATTAGTATAATCTCTTGACTTAATTTCACTTGCTGGAATATTGGGGTCAACATTAGTAAATGTAATGGGTGTATATTCTTCATTATTTTGACTACTTTGAGATATTCTACCAAATACAATGAAAACTCCCAATATTGCAATTGTTTTGAATATAAATTTCACTACCTTAAAAGTTATATCCACTAATAAGTCATCATCATTAAAATCTGGATTAAAATCCTCTTTAATCATAATTTGTGATATTTTATTGATTTGTTACTAACAATAAGATTATGAAATGCAGAGCCAACTGAACCATTAGTTTTTTCGATTTCATATAGTTGGTCTACTAATGATTTTGGTACACCATAGTATTCATATTTTAGACCATTGTGAAACGAAACTTTTAAGGTTCCCTTTGTTGTGGGTCCAATATCTCTTTTCCAGGAAATATGGGTTAAATTAGAACTGTTTTTAACCTCAAAATCAATTAAGTCCAAATTTTTTAACATAGTTCTTTAAATCTAATGGGTAAATAAAATTATCTTCTCTAATATAATCAATCTCTAGAAATATATCCCAAAGCTTATTTATTGCATATAAAGCAAATGGTTCTTCTTCTAATAATTGAGGTTCCAACATGAATAAGGTACTTTTTAAGGTATTATACCAAGTAACCTTTAAAGTCTTTAACATCATGGTTGGAATATCATTATAGGTTAATATGTGATTTTTCATAAATCTATAAGTATTTGCTATCTCTGCAGCTTGTTCCCTAAATATCTTCTCACTGATACCATAATTATAGTATAGAAGTTCCCATTTTTCTCTTGTCTTGTCAAATAGTATTCCCTCAATGGATTCTATGTTTATGTCTAAAACCATAAGTAATACTTTTTCTGAGGTTAAAGCAGGAGTTATTCTTATTTTTGCCATAGTAGTTGTTTCCTTTTTTATTTTAATATGCAAATATAAAATTTAATATTTAATTATGCAAATAAAAATTCTGGGTTAGTCAATGAAAAAAGGTATAGTGAATTGCAGGATTATCCACTATACCTTTCTATTATTTGGTCCTACAAAATCCTTTTAATCCTCTTCTTTTTTTGCCTTTTTCTTTTTAGGCTTATCATTGGATTTCTTGGATTTTGAAGAATCCTTTGGTTGTAAATCTTTTTTCTTAGAAACCTTTTCTTTTTTCTCTGATTTTCCAACCTTGCTTTTTGGTTCCTTGTCGGGTTCCTGCTTTGTATTTCTGGGTTTTACACTTTCTTCTTTGATAAAAGAAGTTGCTCTCTTAGTTGCTTCTTCTTTAGTCATTTGGGATTTCATTAAACTTCTGATTTTTGCTCTATACCGTTTTTTCAAATCAGAAGAAAGTTCTTTTCCATCAATGGTGGGATAATCATAGGTTGTGAATACCCTATTTTTAGATGATTCAACCTTTACTACTGGTTTCTTAAGTTTTTTATCACTCTTTTTAACCTTAACTTCATTTGCTAATTTTTCCTTAGCTTTCTTTTCTTTTTTTGCTTTCATAATTTCTTGTTTTAACTCATTTAGTTTATTATTACCATATTGTATGATTCTTAGATAATCTTTAATAATAGGACCATGTATAGGGTGATTTAAATTTGCCTTTGCTGATTCCAAATTATTATCCCTTACATATCTAAATAATTTAGTTTGAGCCCTAACAGATTCTAAAACTGCTTTTTTTGGTGATATTTTTAAGGTCTTAAATTCCATAGGATTCGATTCTAAATTTATATCTTATAGTTTTATTAAACTTTCTTCGGTAAATTCCTCCTGGATTTCTAGGATTTTAACTCTATGGTTTGAATTGGTTAATCTCAACAATAATATTACATCTCTTTTTGATATATTTACAAACTTCCTTTGGAATACTTGTTCATCAATTGAATACTGGATTGTTATAATATTCCCATTAATAACCTTATCAATGGTATTCATAGTATGCTTTAATTTCTTTAATTTAAATACCTTTGATTTTATCAAAGAATTTCTTTTACCAAGATTATTAGTTTTAGATAACTCCAATTCCAATGATTCTAATTCTTTTGATTGGTCAATTATGCTAAGAATTAAATTCCTTACTGACATTACATACTTTCTTCTGTCCATTTTGGTCTACTTATTGGTTTATCTTCATCTAAATCAAATTTGTTTAATAAACCCTTTTCCATATTATCCCTTATCTCCATTGACCTTGCAATTATATATTCTGAAAATTCAATATCTTCCTTTGAGAGGTTATTTTTATTATCTTCTAGAAAAGAATTATATAATCCTATTTGATTACAGATTGCAAAGTATAAAATTTCTTGGTCATCTAATTTATTATCCATAATCCTGATAAATAAAAAGTCCCATTTAGGAAAATAAGTTAAACCTAAATGGGACCACAGCTTAGAACTAAAACTTAACTAATATGAACAAAAAGAGAGGTTATATGGATTTTTAATCCTCATTATCTTCTGATTCTTCAACATTTTTATCTTTTTTGGATTTTGCTGTACAGATAACTCCATGTCCTTTTTTGGATTTTACTGTAAGCTTACCAGGGATAAAGGTTACTGAAGTAGAAATTACTTGACCATCTTTATTTTCCAAAACTGATGTTACCAATACTCCTTGATATCCATCTTTGTTTTTAACAGCATACCCATAATTTTTTACTGCCCCATTATCAGTATTAATAATGTCAATTTGTTTACTATTGGGTCTTTGTCCCTCAGGACGATTTTTTAAAGCTTCCATACGAGCTTTTCTTTTTGCTGCCTTTGCTTCATCAACAACCTTTGTTTCTTTTGTAACTTTTTTCTTAGTTGCCATAATTTTCTTTTGTTTTATTATTGTTTTATAAATTGGTTTTTCTTTTTAAACCAAGAGAGTTAAATTAGGAATTATAAAGAACGATATGAAAAACTCGAAAAACTCAGGTATCATCTAATTAACCCTCTTGGTTTTTAAATTATGAACGATAATTGATAGTCTTATTATTTTTTACCCTTCTTGCTTTTGGATTTTTTCTCTTGCTTTTTGGGTAGGGTAATCCCCAATTCTTTTGCAACTGCTTTTCTCAACTTTTCAACTTCATCCTCATCATAATCATCGGGGTCAGTATCAAGTGATTTATCTTCGCAAACATCTTCAAGTTCCTCAAAATCCATTTCATTGAGTTGTTCACCTGTCAACTCTTCTTCTTCTTCTTCCTCTTCTTCTTCCTCTTCTTCTTCTTCTTCCTCTTCTTCTTCTTCCTCTTCTTCTTCCTCTTCAGAATCATCAGAACCAAATAAAGAAGAAACTTCCTCCTTAGTTAAATCAATGGGTTTAGCAATAATTTGAATAGAACCATCATCAAAAACTATGATAATAGCTCCGTTAATTTCTTTTCTAGAAACTTCTTTTTTCTCTACCTTAGTTGCTTTTTTTGATTTTGCCATAATTTTCTTTTTTAATGGTTAATAATTGGTTTTATTAGTTTAGTATTATAATATTCTTAATGGTATAAAATCTTCCACCTACTGTTTGGGAAATGGTTTTGGAATTTTGATTAAATTCCCCGATTTCTTTTACCATATTTAAAAAGTCTTCCCTATTTTTTAGGGTAATGGGATATATCTTGGGTTCTTCCAATGGTTCATCATTATCAACTCTATAAGTTATTTCTGAAATACCATAGGATATACTAGGTTCCCAAGAATAATCCCTTTTTTCCATTTTTCTGATATCCATAGTCTTTTATTTTATTATGTTTACTTTTGTAAATCCAGGAACCCCAATACCGGAATCAAATATTGAATAAATATTGGGATATCCTTTTTTCAAATGCTTATAGTCATGGGATAAATGAAAAGGGTAGATATATATTCTTCCATTTATTGGTCTATTACTGGAAATGTATTCAAAACCCTTCTTTTTTTTAAACTCATTCTCTGGAACAAATCCTTGAAATATAAATTCCTTTTCTACATATAGTTCATTTTTTTCATACTTATATTTATCTATGGATTTAAAGTATAAATCAAAATTCCTTTTAGCCCATCTAAAAGACCTTTCCAGTGATTTTTTAGTTAAACAATGATATTTCAATGCTAGAAATTTAATATTATTACTAAGTTCACATTTCATATAGGTCTTTTTTTCTGATTTGCTTAATTTTTTGAATCTTCGGTAATTTAAGTTTCTCATCCTTAGTAATCTCTGGATTAAATCCAATTTCCTTTGTTGGGATATCGCATTGATGTGTTTCATATTTGTCTAATACCCTTTTAACTATTATGTCTTCTTTTTCCTTATCAGAATAGTTACTCTCAACTAAATCTGAAATAATATTCCAACGATATGATTTTTTATTATTGTTATATTTATAGCTTTTTAAAACCGTTAATTTTGATTTTGGGGTTCTATATTTGCCATTTATATATAATGACCTACCTATTTTAAATCCCAATTGTATTGCTTTTTTACCCTTTACAAATTTTACTGTTTCCCTCCATGATTTGCCATACCAGGTATCATATAGTAATTTAGCATTTTTTCTACTAAACCAACCAGTCAATACTAAAACTGGTTCTAGATTATGATATGAATAAGGGTAGAATTTATTTACATAAATCCTTTTATCATAAGCTCGTATTTTATATTTAAATCTTTTTCCCTCCCGTCTTGCTTTTCTTTTATATAAAACATACCATCTAAATTCCACTGGAACTGTTTCCAATATATATGACCTACCATCTTTTATGGCTGATTTCATAGCTTTTGAATACATTTTGTGGAATTTAGATGGATTTTTCTTTTGTAGGATTTTTAATTCCTCAATCCTTTTTTCTAGTTTCTTTTGGGATATCATTTTAAAGTCCTATAATCAATACCTTTTTTCCTAAGTGCAGCTCTATACCATTGTTGTATAGATTTTGGTTTTGCCTCTGGAAACTTCTTCATAACTCTTCTAGTTATTCTTTCCAAAGTGTAACCTTTATTGGTTAATTCATAAGTATATGATTTTTTTGTACCCTTCCATAAACCGCTTTCGTCTTTTTCTCTTTTTGGTTTTTTAGATTTGGGTAACCCCCTTATCTTTTTGGTTTTCCTTTTTCCTTCTTCTACTTTCTCTTCAGAAATAAAACCTAATCTTAATTGATAACTTCTTAATGGGTCATCTTTTGCATATCCAGCTTGTTCTAGCATAGAATCTACCCAATCATCATATTTATCAATCAATGATAAATCTGGTTTATTTTCGGTCTTCATTATATATGATTGCAATCTTCCCCAATCTGCTGAACAAGCATCTGGGAATGGCATACCTAATGCAACTGCTCTCCTTTTGCAATCTCTATAAGTCATATTACTAAATCCCCCAGCTGAGGATATTAATTTTAATTTGTCTTTACCACCAGCAATATGGTGTTCTTTTTTCCTCTTTGCCATAGTATTAAGCGTATATCCTTATATAATAAATATATGTATCAATATTCTCCATAGCATATTCAAAATCAGTATCAATTGATACTGTAATATCATTATCTTCCAAAGATGATACTATAGAAAATTGTTCACTTTCTGTAATTTTCCTCTTTGAGTATATACTTATGAAATGGGTTATTTCCCCATTATCATCATCTATGTAATGGTATTCCCCAATAGAGAAATTATTTGTACCTATTATTCTTTGCAATTCTTCCCCTATTGATGAGATATAATCTCCTAAAAGGGTTAATGGATTTTCTTCTCTTTTGTTCATGGTTTAATGTTTTTTAATTAGTTTTTATTTTTTAATTTTGATATGCAAATATAATACATATAATAATAATATGCAAATTTATAATATAAAAATTCTATGGGTTCTTCCTGGATTCTCGTAGTTTTGATATGGGTTTTCTTTTTAGGTTATAAGCCATGTCTAAATTACTACAAGTAAAATCCATATTATTAATCTCCCTATAATTAATAGCTGTTTTTATAATGGAACGGTACTCTTCCCAGAATTTTAAACCAGACTTTGAATCTTGGGTTCTTTCAAAAAATTCTTTTACTAGAACCCCAAATATATCAGCATCCATGATATTATTGAATATATAGATTTTCATATTGGTTATTTCAGATAATATATTGTTATTCTTCTTTATTGGTACTATTGAATATCCACCATCAAATAAGGTTGATATAATAGATATATAATATCTATTTTCTGGTTTACCATTGCTCCAATATTTATCTATCATAGCCCTAACCTTAAAATCAGGTATTCTGTGTAAATATTTTATATAAACCTTTTCTTTCTTATTGGTTCTTCTTTTATATGGGGTTGGTGCTTGAAGTTTTCTGGGTAATATCCTATAACTGTTCCATCTATCAAATTCCATTATTAAAGCATATAAATCTTTATCCCATTTATCTTCAGATTGTTTTAATACTGACATCCATTTCTCTATTTTGGTATTACTAATTTTAGTAAGTAAAAATGATGAATCACCAGTATGAATTTTGGCTTCTTCTTTTGGTAATCTTTTTACCATACAACCAAATAAATAATCAGCAAATCTTCGGTCTATATAAGAAGATGGGTTTATCAAACTTGGATGTACCTTAAAAAAATCGGAAAATAACTTGAATAACTTTTCTGCCCTTGCTTTTATTTCTAAATACTTATAATGTGATACTTTTAGAATCTCTCCAGTTTCTCTAGCTGATAATCCATTTGAAAGGTTTAGAAATAAACTATTTTGTTCTTGCTCAGTAAGACAATCCCAAGCTTTTTCCATATATGGTTCCATAAAAATTAATATTGGTTATTTAATAAAAATTGTTCTACCTTTTCACTATCTATATTCTCTTGTATAAAATCATTTGAAGCCATTAATTTATTCTCATCAAAGTCATTATAAATAGAATAAAATACATTGTCCATTGGTATTTGAACAATTATATTTGCTGAATCCGGGTATAAAGCAACCTTTACCAATTTTAAATTTAGATTTATTTCTAGTATAGTAGCACCTATACCTTCAAAAGGATAACCTTTTAATACTACATAACTACCCAATTTCAAATTTACTATATCCTCTGAAGTATATACCTTGTTTTGTTTTGAAACCTTTTTGTAGTATTTTACTTCTTCCTTGGTTATAATTGCTACTTTTGAAAAATCATCAAAGTCTTCTGCATTATCTATTCTTGCCCTTTTTTTCTTTGGGTGCATAGTTTCTAGGGATTTTAACCAACCAAGTATCCCGGGTATATCCTTTTTTAATTTTCTAAGATATTGTCTGTCAAAAGCTTTTACTGATGACATTCTTATGAATCCATAATTAAATAATAATGGTACTTCTATATAAAAGTTCTTATTATTCTTGGATTTCTTCAATATCCTTATAGTGGGTATATAAGCTTTTATATTCTTATACCCTCCACATTTAAGGTCACTATTGATAGTTGTCCAATGTTTTTTATCTATCCTACATATACAATAAACGTATTGGGTATTAGTTTTCATTATATTGATTTTTTAATGGTTTTATATAAAGTTTTATAGCTTATGTTTATAATATCTGATAACATAAATATGTTTAGATGTAATTCATTGTTTACCTCTATTCTCATTCTTGGTTTGGTTAATTTGGAACTTTGATTCATTATCATACCAGATAAAAAATCATTAGTAACAAAAAAAGCTTCCCCTTTTGGCATATTATTATACTTCATAATAAGTACTGGGATTTTATTTCCCCTAATTGCATCATTTGAAGCCTGTTCCCAGAATGATAATATTTTACAACCCTTATTACCTAAAAGTATATGTTCAAATTTTAAATCATTATATGATTTACATTCTACTGATAATTTGAATCTCTTTGAATGTTTTGGGTCAGTACAAGTAATATCACTTGTAATATTATCTGTTTTTTTCCATCTTAATCCCCCAGATGCTGGTACCCTATTGAATTCATATCCTGTCCAATCCTGGAACCATTTGCAAATGGTTCTTTCAAATCTACTGCCTTTATTTTTTGAATTTATTCTAGCCATAATTAATATTTTATTACCCAATAGTAATAATTAAAATTCATAGGCAGAGATACCATGTTCTCTTTTAACATTTAAAACTTTTGAATTTGGGATTGGTAATGATTCGTGATGGGTTATTAAGAATAATGTTTTTTCTCTATATACTTTCTTTATAAGACCAATAACTACTTCTATGTTATCATAACTCAATGATTCAAATACTTCATCAAGAAAAGCAATATTAACCCCTTTTGATTGAGTTATTATTTGGTTCATTGCAAATGCCATAGCTAAATTAACTAACTGTTTTTGACCACCAGATAGTTCCTCATAGAATACTTCTACTCCTTCAAGATTTATATTTACTACAAAATCTTTTCTTGAAGAATTTAGGTCTACCATAAACTTAATATTAAACCCTAAAACTTCTGAGTATGAACTTAACAAATTATTTAACTCAGATAATGAGGATTCAAATATAAATGCTTTTATACCATTATTTCCAAATGGTTCTGAGTAAGCCCATTTATATAGGTTAACTTGTTTTTCTAATCCCTGAATTTGGGATTTTATCTTACTGATTAATTGTTTGTAATTTTTTAACTTTTTGGATTGTTTATCAATAACTGATTCAAAATCTGGATTTTGTGATTTTAACTCTTTTAACCTTGATTCCAATGATTTTACTTCTTCTTTTGCATATTTTAGGGTTAATATGGTTTTTTCTAGTGAATTTTTAGATTCTATTTCATTAGTTAGTTTATTCTGCAACTTAGAAATTCTAAGAATATAATTATCAGTTGAATTAAATGAATCCCTTATGGTTTTTAATTTGGAAATTGATTCAGTATATTCTTTATTTTCCAGGAGTTCAATTACCTCATTTACCAAATCTTGTAATGATACTTTTTGTAATTTCTTTAATTCACTAACCTTACCCTGATATAATGAGATTTTCTTTTTTATATTCTCTATGGTTTTATTATGTTGATTTATATCAACTTTATTGGTCTTTAGAGCTAATTCATTTACCCTCTTTGTTGATAGGATAATTTTGTCCTTATAGGATTTTATTTTATCATCTAATTCACTTTTAAAATTATCCCTTTTCTTTTTGGTATAATTCAAATCAGAAAGTATGGAATCTATGTAGCTCTGATTATTCTCTAATTTTTCTAATAACCCATCTAATTCTACCTTCAATTGATTATATTTATCTTGGGCAATCTTTCTTGCCTTTGATATATAATTTAGTTCAAATATTTCCTCAAATAACTGTTTTTTATCAGAACCAGATTCTTGTATTAATCTTTTCATACCTTGCCCAAACATTACTGAATTTATGAAAAGATTATAAGACATTCCCAGATTTTTCTCTATAAGCGATTGTAATTTTAACTTACCTTTTTCTTTTACCTGTTCAGCATCAATAAGATATATAAGTCTACTACCACCCTTTGCACCATCTACATCTTCAGTATAATTTTGGCATCTTATGATTTTATGTATGGAATTATTACTTTCAAAATATATTTCTACCTTTGTACCATTATAATCTTTTGTTCTAAACTTTTTCCATAAATTTACATCTGATATACCTTTTAGGGTTTTACCATACAATACCCATACCAATGCTGAAAATATAGTTGTTTTTCCTAAACCATTTGCCCCCCTTATAATGGTTATCCCATTATTATTTAAGGATAATTCTAGAGTTCCTATGGAACAAAATCCCTCTATTATTATTTTCTTGAACTCAATCATCTTCTTCTGCCTTTTTAATTATATTTAATAAGCATTCTTTTCTCTCTTTATCCTTAATATTATTATATTTTAGGTATAGCCTTACCAACTTCTTTTTTGATAAACCCTTGTGAATCTTATTATTGGATTCTATGATGGTTTCTCTGGTTATTAATGTATAATAATTACCATCATCTATAATATCCTCTTCTGATTCTACATCTATGAATTTTGGAAAATCTGATAATTCCACAAATTTCATGGTAAAATCTTCCATTATTAACCAGTACCCTAATTTACAATTCATATCGGTTCTCCTTTGTTGATTTGGAGCTCCTACCATATAAACCTTTTTTGATAATCTTTGGGGTTTATGTATATGACCACAAAGGATAAGGTCAAATCTATTGAGTATATTTATATTTAGATTTTCCACTGAATCTATTTCTCTATCATCAGTATCTTTAGCTCCTGGATAGTCAGTATGAAGCATTAATATGTGCTTTTTGGATTTATCCAGTTTTATATTTTTAAGATATTCACATAACCCTATATTATGGTCTATATAAGGTACCCCATGTAATATTATATCTTGGTTATATGATGATAAAATATCTTGTTTATAATCCATGATATCAACAAAATTTGTTGGTAAGGTATATAACCAACTAAATGGTTTTTCCCCAATTTTACTAACTTTTTTCATATCATGGTTACCGGATATAGCCCTTATCCTCAAATCCAATTTACTTATCTCATTATAACATATCTCTGCTAATTCCTGGTCCATAGTTTCTGGTTTATGGAAAAAATCCCCACAAAATAAAATGGGTACATTATATTTCCTACTTTTTTTACCTAAAATGGAAAGAACCCTGAATTGTTCCAGGGTTCTTTTTTTATCATCATTAAATCTTGACCAGTTATTTATATGTAAATCAGAAAATACTATAGCTATTGGTTTTTTCATATCAATTTAACTCTAGAAATTTCATTACCTTATCCATTCTCATATTATGGTCAATATCTTGTAAAATTAATATTTTTAGGCTTTTACCAAGATATTCTATTTTACCACAATTTATTGGAACTAATGAATCAATCATATGACTGTATAAATAACTTCTGGTATAATTGAAATAACTCAATATACCTTCCATCAATAATGATATATGATATTGGTAATATTTATTGGTTATTCTCTTATTATTATCCTCTATTTCCCATTCCTTAAAATAACTTTTTGTAAATGGTATAAATATAAGATGTGTACAAGTATTCATTAACAAAGTCAAACATATTTCCAAAAAATTCTCTATCTCACAATTTGGAATTTTACTAGATACCTTTTCTATTATATAAGTTGCTGAATCCAAAAAAGACCTATCTGATACATAAGTTGGATTATTTTCAAATAACCTTTTTCTAAGGTTTAAAAGTTGAAAATCATTTTTATATATTTCTTTTGGGTCCATACTTATCATATCAGAATGTAATATATCTTTTGTAGATGGTATTAAATCAGAATAACTACCAGATACATAAGGAATACCATATATATCAGATATATCTTTTGCTATGGTAGTTTTCCCTACCCCAGAAGGTCCAGCTATCTGTATTCTTAAATATTTTTCCATTGTTTTAAAGTCTTAAATGGTTTTAGAAACTCATTGGTTAAAAATGAATTTAATGAATATTCACTAAATTGACCCATCAGCTTTTTAAGAAGTATCTCATTTTTCTTATTATAATATATTGGTATAGTAGTAATTGGATACTCTTTTAAAGCTACTTTAATATCTATCAATGATTTATTTCTTTTATACAATTCTGATAAACCTTCCCTATCTATACCAGGGAATTCCCCATCAGATTCCAAAAAGTTTTCTATAGACCCAAATTGGTCAAGAAATTTTCTTGCTTTTACTTCTCCTATACCTTTATATCCTGGGATATCATCTGATTTATCCCCCACTAAACATAGATAATCTACACATTCATTGGGTGAATACCCCATTACATCTTTACAATTTCTCTGGTTTAATTTCATATCCCTAAAAGGATTGAATACTTTTATTCTATCATCAATTAGTTGACAAAAATCCTTATCTGAGGATATTATTAATACTTTACCTTTTGATTCCAAAGCAAATTTACCAATATAATCATCAGATTCATGACCAAGACCTTTATTATCCCATATTACAGTTATATTGAGATACTTTAGCATCTTCTTCACTGAACGTAATTGATAATTAAATTGTTCATAATCCATTGATAAATTATTCTTTTTTCTATGCTCTTTATATCCTCCAAGAAGATTATTTCTAAAATTGGAAGATTTACTTTGCAAAGTATCAAAAGTTACTAGAACATAAGTTGGATTAAACCTAATAATATATGAATTAAGTAATCTCATGAATCCATATATTAAACCAGTTTTTTTACCATTACTTGCTTTTAAGTTTTCAAATTTTTGATAAGCTCTATGTGCTAAATTAGAACCATCTATTATCATAAGTAGTTTATCTCTACTCTTCACTCTCTTCATCTTCTTCGCCATAAGATTCATATTCTAAGGAATCATCCACTGGGTAATAATTCTCTTTTAAATTCTCCAATTGTTTTCTGGTTGAACCAATAGTATTTATTCCAGCTTTCTTAAGAAGTTTTCTTCTTAACTCATCATCTTCCTCTATTAGCTTTTGGAATTTTTCTTCCCCCCTACATAATACTTTTCCTTTATACTTATAAACCCCACCAGAAGATTTTTCTATTATATCATTTTCTACAAAAACATCTTCTAACCCAAAACATCTATCAAAACCAACTTCATGAAATTTTGGATTGAAAAATACTGGGGCTTTGGAAATAGTGGGTCTTGGGGGAGCAACCTTATTCTTTAAAACCCTAATTGTTACTAATTTACCAGCTTTTCTTTCTTTACCTTTATTTTTTACTGTTATGGTTTTACCTGAATAAAAAGCTACCCTTATTGAAGCATAGAATTTTAATGCAGCACCACCAGTAGTGGTATTATGTACTACTATACCCTGTTCTTTTGAACCAGCTAGAAAATTATGATTATCTGGTATAGTAATATCATATTTTTTTCTCTTATAGCTTCTTTTAAACCTTCTATTTTTAATATTAAACTCCTTATTTATGGATATAATACCAACTTCTATTGGTATATACTCTTCTTTAAACTCTAAATAATAAGGTTTATATTTACCAGTATATCCGGGTAACATTTTATATTGCATAGACTCTATAACATATTCCTGGATTTGTTCCATTAATTTTTTTGAACCATCATTGGTAAACTTTATACCATGTTCATATATTTTATTATCCAAACCACATATATCAGATAGATATTTTGATAACTTATTGATATCTGTTCTTCTTGGGGATATGGATATACCAACTGTAGAATTATTATATTTATGACCATCATCCATGTACCATATGGATAAGGTAATTGGTGACAAGGGTTTTGATAAATCCCATAATTTTAATGGGTCTCTATCTTTACCTATCTTATCATATATTTCTTGTAATTCAGTATAACCAACTTTAGTAATCCATTTATAAGGATTATTACCTTTCATTTTCATGGGGAAAGCTTTACTTATCATTTCAGTTTTAAACATAAGATAATCTTCTTGTTTCCCATTACTAAATGTAAGTCTAGTAGTATGATTACCATGATTACTATATAGAGAACAATCAAATGGTATAGTTCCCCAAAGAAAATCTTTTAAAGTACCATTTATAACCCTCCTCTGTTTGGATATTAATTTATCATTTATATCAATGTCTATTGCTTTTTTCCAACCATGATTGGTTAAACAATGGTGGGTATAAGTACAAGTAAAACCATTAAAACCATTAACAGTTTCTGGTCCTTCAGTTTTAAATTGAATCCATTTTTTAGTTTCTGATTTTACTACCCAATCAACTATTGGTTTTGGTTCAAATTTTCCAGTACTTTCATTATAACTCCAAACTTCTTTAGATACCTTATTTTTAATAATATCCCCTATTCTCATAGAAGTACCATCAACAAATGGTATCATGGTATTATAATGTAAACAGGTATTATCTTTACCAAAACCAACATTTAAAGCAGTCCTTAACTGATTTATATATATTTGGGTAACCCCAAGTTTATAAAATAACTCACTCCTGATTCTAAAATATTTATATAAAGCCTTTGCTCTTCCACCCATCTCAGCTTTACCATCTACCATTTTGGAATCTATATTATCAGAACAATCAATTGCAGCAACTGAATCAACTACCAATAATATTGGTTCATTATGTGTTAATTGAGACCTTAAATATATAGCTACATCTGCTACAGCATCAGATATATATTCTATTCTAGTATCCCTTATTACAGTTACCTTATTTGGATTTATACCATTTAATTCTGCCCAAGAATTCATCCATGATTGTTCAGCATCTACCCATATTACTGAACCCCCTAATTGTTGACAAGCATAAGCTGCATTTAATGCTATTAGAGTTTTTCCCGAGGACTCCTCACCAGCTATCTCAGTTACTTTCCCCCAAGGAAAACCCCCACCTAATGTATAATTAAGATTAAGGAAAGTTGATGGTAACCATAATCCTGGTTCTTTTGTATCAGAAGCCTGTATTATCATGCCCCCATACTTTTTTAATATCTCATTTTTTGTTGGAACTTTTATACCAACTTTTTTCTTAGTTGCCATGATTTAATCCTTACTTTGATTATACTTATAGATAATTGGTACTATCAATTGTAATAAATCTCTTCTTTCTGATGAAGATAAGTACACCATCTCCCTATTTAATATTGATAAAGTGGTGTCTAGTAATTTGTTTGGAGATAAATATTCTTTATCTTTCAATCTATCATATATATTTCTTTTATATTTATAACCAGTTTTAGGTAATGGTCTAGTATTATATTCAAGGATTAAAGCTTCAATATCATGGATAATACTCTCATGATGTTTTTCTACTAATAATTTTAAATCTTCAAGTGTCATAATTAAGTTTTTTTTGAATTTAGAAAAATAAAGCCAGAATAATAATTACCCTGGCTTTATAGAAAAGGAATTATCTCAAACTAATTAAAATGGTAAGTCATCATCGTCATCATAACTCTTTTCTTTCTTCTTTTTTTTCTTTTTTGAATCTTTATCTTTTTTCTTTGGTTTTACTGATAAGTCATCATCGTCATCTTTTGAACTTGATGACCCATTTAAATACTCATCTAGCATTTCCTCCAATTCATCATAAGATTTTATATGACCCCTTATTATTTCCTCTAAATCCATATCTTCTACGTATTTTGGTTTTAGAGGTTTCCTATTTGGGCATGGGGATACTGAATATGTAGTGTCCATTAAACCATTACCAGACCTTGTTATTTTAATATCATAACCATTTTCTGGGTCAGTCATATCTCCCCAATCATCTTCATCAAGGTATAAATCAGTTATATCCCTATATACTGAATTTGGGAATAATATTGGTTTTCTAATCCTATCTTGGTCTATTTCCTTTCCATTATTATCTTTATAACAGGTACAACCCATTATATATCTTTTTCTTGGGGAAAGATTCTTTGCTAACTTTTGGTCATCTTCATCTGATGAGGATTTTAGTTCCCTGTATTTTTCCATGAATGGGCATGGTTCATCAAAAGTAGCTGGTGAAATTATACCACCTTTTTCTTTACCAAGATAGAATTGAATAATCTCCAAACCAAGTTCTTTATCTGGTCCCTGAGATATTAATCTTAATCTCATTGTACCCTCTTTTGGGTAAATAATACCAGAATTTGAACCCTTTGTTTCAAATTGTTTTTTCCTTGCCATCATTCTCTCCCTTGTACTCATGGTTGATGATGGTTTTTTAACTTTTTTCTTTCCCATATTTTAATTATTTTGAGGTTCCCAATATATAATCTCATTTAAAGATAGTACTGTGAATTTCAATTTAGGTATTTCATAATTCTCTGTAAATGAAGGTTCTATCTCTTTACCAGCATAATTACCAAAGAATATAATATTACCAATCTCTACTGAATCCAAATAACTATTATATTCTTCTGTTATAGGACCTCTTTTTACTATAACTCCTAATTTAGGTACTCCCTCAGTTACATTTCCTGGTAATATTATATTACCTACTTTCTTTTCTTCATCTGGTAATGCTAGTAATACCCTATTCTCTGATGGTAACCCGATTAAATGTTTGCTAAGTTCCTTTGCAACTGATGAACTGATAAGATTTAAATCTACTCTCATAATTTTTTGTTTTATTGTTGTTTTCTTAAGTTTGCTGATATAGTTTGTATTATTCTTTCTCTTGATTCATATGCTTTACATATACTTATTAACCTATTTGCTTTATCTACAGCTTTTAAATACTTATCCTCAACAGACTTATATTTTCTATTAGTTAAAGCTTTATGAGATACGGTATCATTATTTATCTTACTATCTGAGGTTTTATAAAACAACCAAGCCTCACTATATGCAAGGTCTTTTTCCCTTTCTAATCTATCCCTCTTTTTAATATAATCATCACGTATAGAGCATAAAAAGGCATAGTTAGAGGGAATATTTTTTAATTGACTGTTAATTATATTCTCATTAATTGAAAGTTCTTCTGAGATATTTATAATTAGGATTTTTCCCTTATATTTTACCTTTATTATATTATCGTTTATCTCACTTAATTTTACCTTTTTCTCCATGATTCCTTAAAGTATTTTTTGAATTTATTGGGGTATTCAGATATTGATATATCCCGATACTTATTATACTCTTTATAATACTCATCTATATCAAAATCATCTCTTAGTAATTTATTATAATCATACCCGGGAATATATGGTAATTCCTCTGCCATATTTCTACCAATAGTAAAATCCATTGACATATCTACATCATCAATTGAGAATCCAAAATATTCCTTTGTAGATGGGTTTCTGCATATATCCCATATATTATATATGGTATCTGGTGTAATATATTTAGGTAAAATAAATTGATATACAGAGTCATGTACAGTATTTACTTCTTTCATTGGGGGTAATTCCCCTTTTTTTACTTTATTATATACAATAACAGAAGCAAATAGTGCCATATCTGAAGCTGCACTTTGACATGGCATGTTTGTGCTTTGTCTTAATGCTTCAAGATATTCCCCATAATTCTCTGAATATACTTTTGGACATCTTCTCCTTCTACCAAAAAGTGAAACACAATATCCATGTTTTTCCATGAACTTATGTTGTCTTTCCATGAATTTTTTTATTTTTGGGAAGGTTTTAAAGTAATCATCTAGAAATTGTTGACCTTCTTCTTTTGATACTGGTTCTTCTGGAGTAGATAAACTTTCAGCTAATTTTGCAGCTGATTGTTCATAAACTATCCCAAAATTTATAGTCTTCGCTTGCTTTCTCCTCTTTTTCCATAATTTATATTCAGGATGCTGTTCATCTTGATATATCTTAATTATTTTATCATAATCCTCATGATATTTTTTACAGGCTGAAGCAAGATGGATATCCCTTCCAGTTCTAAACCACTCCAACATTGTATCTTCATTTGCTAAATGTGCTAATATTCTCAATTCAGCTTGTGAATAATCATAACATAGGAATAATTGATTTTTTGGGGGAATAAATTGCAATTTAACATCTGGATTTACCATGGTCTTTGGTATATTTTGACCATTGGGATTTCTACTTGACAATCTTCCGCTAACTGTATTGGAGTTTATAAAGTTCGACCTAGTTATATAACTATGCTTATCATTTACTGATAAATCATATATGGTCTTCTCCCCCTCATATTCCATTGATACCAATTTTGTTAGATATATATCTTTTCTCCTCTGACCATTAACTATACCTGATACCTGTTTTTGGGATATATTATACCTTTCACATATTTCTGCTTGAGTATGCCCATTCTGATAATCTTCTAGTACTTTAGAAATGGTCAGTGTATTAAATTTATTAGTACCATTAATACCATTACTAGTAAATGCTGTTCTAGTACATGTATAAGCTCTCTTTATATTTTCTGAATAGGTTATACACTGTAGATTCTCAGGTCTATTATCAAGAGTATTACAATTTATATGGTCTATTACCATCTTTTCTGGTATATGTAACTTATTATTAAAAGCCATCCATACCAAATGGGACACTGAGAAAGAATACTTCTTTTTAGAGTTATTCCTCAGATACACTCTTAACCTCCCAGGTTTCCATTCCCTTGGAACTAATTCATGTGGATGATTATAATCCAACATACCCCTTCCACCTGGGATTTTTACTGAATATATTTTGCCCTCTGATGAAGCTATGTACCCATCCCAACCTGGTATATCCCTAAATATTATCTCATCATATTTTTTACCTACAATTGGTTTAGTTATATCTAATTTTGAAGTATCATACATTACCACGTTTAGGTTATGCTTAAATATATATGATACCCTCTTCCACCCCTTTGGTGTTAAAAGTTTATGTTCCTTTGTACACCTTAATATATCACCATCTTTAGTAGTGATTTTATATAAGGGTTGTTTGCCCTTATTTATGGTATGTGTTACTTGTTCCCAAGTACCCTCATGAGATAATACCCATATATCCTTATCTTCTACATTTAATACCCCTACTTCTTTAGGACATATATCCTCTATCCTTATATCATTTTCTTTACCTATCAATTTAGTATTACATGATACACAACCATGAATAAGAAAGGTTGGGTGTACTCTATTATCACTTTGTACTAAATCCCCTAACCCAACAATAAAAGTAGAATTTATTGTTTGTACTCCTCTTAAATCTAAAAGAGTATCAATAAACCCAGATTTATCATGTTCTTTTAATTTTATTAAAATATCTTCTGCGGTTGATGGGTTATTTGTTGGTTTTTTATGTTTATCAATTGTATAAGCAATTATTGGTAACTTAAACCCATGATTAGAATTATATAATAAATCCACCATTTGTTTTTGTGAACTAAAGTTTATGGGTTCAATTAATTTTAATTCACTTTTTGTTGTATACTCCCCAGCTATTATTCTGGATAATTTTTGTTCCCTTGTTTTTACTTGTCTATCTTTTCCCTCTTCCCTTAATTCTTCTATTTCATTTTCTAGAGTTTCAATATAATCTTCTTTTCTTTTCTTTATTATATAATTTTGATATCTCTGAACTGTTCTTATTGACCTTAATTTGGTATTATATTCATTTATAAGGTTATTATATTTTTCCCTTAATTTGGTATTTAATTCTATATCAAATGGTAAACCAGCTTTTTCAGCACTTTGTAATACCTTACTTGCTGACATTATAAGATTCCTATACAAATTATAAAACCCTTTTTTGATTAGGAATGATTCAAAGAATATGGATAATCTAAAAGTAAAATCAGTATCCATACAACCATATTCACATAGTTTTTTTAAGGGTTTCTTTGACCATGGGATTGAATCAAAGGAATCATATTTCTCATAATCAGAAAATTCTGGTAAAAACCTTCTTACCATATCCTTTAAACCATTTGGTCTTTCCTCATTTAAAAGGTATTTAGCAAGCATCCCATCTATTACAGTACCTCTTGAATATATATTATACCTTTGGAATATCTGATTATCAAATTTCCAGTTCCAAGCTATCTTTACTATATTTGGATTTTCAATTACATTTCTACCAAAATAAGTTAACCATTCTAACCAAGTTTTATTAACATGTAACTTATCACATTCAAAATGTTGTAAAGGGATTGATACCCCAGAACCAGGTTGAAAAGTTACTGATAATATGGTTGGTTTAAATGTATCATTGTATATTGGTTCAGCATTAGTTTCAAAGTCAACAGAAGCATACCCAGTTTTTAGGCATGCTTCTACTAATTTTTCTAATTCATTGCGATTCTTTATTATATGATACCTGGTTTTCATATATATATATATTACCTTCTTAAATCATTTAATGATGTTTTTAATAAAATCCAGTCCTTTTTATAGGAATGTATAGAATCTATTGTATGGTATAAATAACCAGCTTTTACCCCAATATTATTGGCAACATATTCCATAAGTTTCCAGGCAAGATAAACATCATTACCAAAATGGGTTATAAAATCAGAACTTCTTTGATGATAACAAATATTTAATACCTTTTCTCCTTTCTGATTTTCTCTTACTAAAAAATCATAATACATTGAACAAGGGATACGTTTTTTACCATTATAATAATCAGTATCATCCTCATAATTACCATTAAATATAGGTAATACTGCTTTTCTAGTATCATTGTCTGATTTTAATAAATCTATCAACCTTGGTAAATTTAAAAACATTCTTTCTGAATAGGTATAATCAAATTTACCCTCATCATTCAAAAATTCTTCCCATACATCTTTACGTAATTTCCAAGCTTCACCTGGATTACATTCCATATTGGATATTCTTTCTTGAAACTCTAAATCTGCCCATTCTCTACATTTTGTATATGTAAATAAAAATTCTGGGTCTGGCATTCTAGTTAAGCAATATTGTTCACAAATAAGTTCTTTTGTTATAAAATTATCATTGCCTTCTATTGATTTATTTTGATAGGTTTTAGGTTTAACTATAGAACCCATTTCCCATAAATTTCTGCCCATCTCAGACATTAATTCATAGCAATCATCATAAATTCTCATATCTAATAAGTTTAATTGGTTTAATAAGAATAGATTTCTATGTTATCAAAATGGTAGTTTGCAATCCTTAACTAATGTTTTTGGTTTTTTTATACCCTTTTGTAAAACTTTTGCAACCCTTTTATGGATTTTATATTTTATGCTATCTATTGGCTTCTCTAGAAAAATATTTAAATTTTCCAATAGTTTTATACTTCTCTTATCCTTTTTATTCTTTAAAATGCCTTTAATATCTTTATAAGCATGATACATTAATAATACTGTATTATCATTGAACATCTGGTTTACATGGAATACCATTTTAAAGTTATTGTTACCATAAACATATTCCCCTATCCTCTGAATAAGGAGGAAATCAAATATTAACCTTTTTGTTACTTCAGATGCCCTTAAATAAACGGATATTGTAGGATTAGTTTCATTACATCTTTTACTAAAAACTACTGATAATAGACATTTCTTACCGTGACTATGGTTATTGGTAAAAGGCATTGAATAATTATATACCAACCCCTTTTTATGTAGACTAGTAACCTCTCGTTTGGTATTATCCATAACATACCTATCTAAATAATTAGATACTAGTAATGTCCATTTTGCTGAGGAATAATTGAATAATTTCCCAAAATCAATGTTATTTGGTAATCTTGGGTCTACTATACCAAATACTAAATCATACACATAAGTAGCAGTTGTTGTATGAAATACAAAAGGGAGACCCCCTTCCCCACTTAGAAATGCTTCATTAAAATATTCCCAAGCTAGAAGAGGGTCTGGAAACCAAATTATATTATTGTTCATCTTCTTCACCTAAATCTTCAATTGAATCAGTTATGGAACCATCACTTTCCTTAAACTTTATCAGTTTCTTTTTGGTATCTACACTTGAAAAGATATTTAGGTTATACTTGTTCACAAATTTTAAGTATACCTTCTTTATTTGATTCCTTACAAGTATAGAGGGGCATACTTCTGGCAATGGTATTCCATCCCAATTACCAATAATGCAATCCTTAGCAAAAAGTGATTTAAATTCTTTACCATATTTCTCTGGGCTGAATATCTTATATACCCTCATATAAGCTTGATATTTTGGGTCATCACCTTTTTCTGATGCTTTCTTTACTCTTTTTAATGCTTTCTTTAATCTCTTTCTCCTTTCTTCATTTTTTATTTTCTCAATGATGGGTTCTATGGGTTCATATCCATTATAAAGCATTAAACTAGTATCATCTGCAAAAGCTGAACGGATAAATAATTCTATGGTAAACTCTGTATGACCAAAAACATATTCTCCCATTCTTATAGCCAATAATAAATCCCAAGGTAACCTTGTTACAACATCTGAAGCTCTCATTACTATTGTAAGCCTTGGTTTATCAATACCTATCATCCTTGAGAACATCCCAGAAACTAAGCAACCTTTACCATTACCATGAGAATCTGCAAAATTAAAACCAATATGATAATTTCTGTTTATGGCTTTATTTTTTTCAAGTTCCCTTATTTGTAGTTTTAATTTATCCAATGAATCAAGGTCCAAATAGTTATTTAATAAACTGCTCCATTTAGATTGAGTATAACCCATTATCTTCCCAAAATCAAATTCTGGGTCAAATTTGGCTTCTTCTATCAATACTGACATTCCATAAGTATATAGTGAATTAGTTATTGAAGCCCCTTGTCCATCAGAAAATAATCCTAATTTTTCATCTTGTTCAATAAACATTTTGTTTATACTTGCCCAAGCTTCATCTCCGGTTTTAAATACAAAACTTTTCATTAATACTTAGATTTTATTCTGAATTGGTTTATCTTATTCTTCTTGAAGTAAATATAATACAGATTACTTCCATTTACTCCCATTATATTCAATGTACCAAGGAATAATATAAATGACTTTACTATCTCCTCTTGATAAGCTGATTCATTGGTCATCATTTGAGATTGCTTCCATGGTTTATTTTTAAGGAAATTCCTTGATATATTCAGTTCATAGGTTATATCCCAAAGATAACTTTTGTATGAATTATAAAGTTCATAATTGTAGTCTTCACCACAATGTAAAAGTTTAATATTATACTCTGGTATATCAAAATCAACCTTTACTTGTTCATACTTATGAATTAAGTTTACCAAATTCTTCTTCTTTACATCTGGTACTTGGTTCATATTTGTTAACCATTGTTTACCCAATGCCATCCCATATTCAAGTGTATTTGAGAAGTTTTGTCTCTTATTCTTTGGTAATTTACTTTCAATGTATGAATTAATATCTTCTGGTTGTATATTAGTGTAAATTAACAACTCAATGAAGAAATGTAAAGCATCTGCCATTTCTTCACTTGCATTTTGCAAATGATTCATACATTCAACAAAAGAATCAATTGAAGTTGATGATATAGTGAACCAATTTTGTTTTGTTATTGTTAATTCCTCCACTAATAATAAACTCTCATAAGCTTCTGCAAGTTCCTCAATTACCCTTGAAGTAAAATCTTTTAGGATTAATTGATTGGTTTTTGTGTTTATATTTAATGGGTATTTTGGTAACCCTTCAATGCTTATATAACTATCTAGTAGTTGTTTTTGCATTTCATATATTGATTCCAGATACTTATTATCTTTTGGAATACTTGGTTCTTCTTTTATATCTCTTGAATCCATATCACTCAGTCTTTAATATACCAATCAGGGATATAAATATCATTTAACTCTTGTTGTATATTTGTATTTTCCATAATCAAAATCCAGTTGAACCAAATCCTCCTTCTCCCCTATCTGATTTCCCATCAACAATATCATTATACCCATCATTACCTACCTCTATGATATCTGATAATATGATTGGTAAATGTAGGAATTGTATTAACTTTGCACCAGGTTTAATCATAAAGAAGTCTTTTCCATGATTCCTTATTCCAATATGAATTTCCCCAGTGTAATCTGCATCTATTACTTGAGCAGTGAATTGAATACTAAACTTTGTTGCTAATCCAGATTTATTTGCTGCAACTAAAGCAGATTCTTTATTCATTATCCAAACTTTTACCCCTGATGGGATTGTTATATCTGCACCAGGAGCTACCATAATAAAATCAGGAGATATAATAACATTCTTATCCTGATTAATTTCATTGATTCTTTGGATTAATTCATCATCTAGAACTGGACAGAAGAAGTCTATTCCTGCATCATGTTGATTTGCTCTCTTGGGTAATTGTACATCTCTTACCCTTGTGAAAATTAATTCATTGTTTTTTTCCATTTTGTTTGTTTATTACTGATTTATAAATTGTTCTAGCTTCTTCCCTGCTCAATTCATATTTTGCTTGAATCTTATCAAGGATTGTTTTTTTGGATTCATCTTTCCTTTTCAAATATCTAATAGTTTTTGATACTGCTTTTAAATCTACTAGATTTTCTAAGTCTTTAAATTCATTCTCTTTTTCCAATTGTTTTCTATCTTTCCCAACTAATGCTGCAAATTTTATGCAGCATAATTCTGAATCCCCACACATCTTGCATTCCTTGGTTGATAGGTTATATTCCTTTCCAAAACATGGGTCCCCATTTGAACCTATTTTAGAAATATCGATTGGTTTCAATATATCAGTATCTTCAAGTTTAATTAACCCTTTTTGTTTTTGTTTCTTTGCCATTAGTTTTGAATTTTAAGTTTTCCAAATGATAATAGGTTTTTTCAAGTTTATTATGGTACCTTGTAAATTTCTATGTTCAAAAAAGAAAAGAAAAAAAGTAACCAAAAAAAGAAAAGAAAAAAGACCATATACTCTAATAAGCTAATATCTAGGTAGCAAGCTACCTAGATAATATATTCAGGCTATTAGCCTGAATATATTTATGGCCTGATAAATATTTATTAGCCTGTATATGTATATAGCTAATAGCCTGATTAATATTTAAATATTTAAATCTACTTTTAGTCTTCAAAGAATTTACTTTTTATATATCATAAGTTAAACTTAGTTAATAATTTGACCAATATTACTAGTAACTAACTATTATACTTTTTTTGTGTATTCTATTTTTAATACCTTAAACCCTTGTTTTTGGTAATAAATTTTTCTATGATTGCCATGCCTTTTTAAAAAGGTACCATCAAAAATAAAATCATCAAGGTAGGTTTTATTTTTGGATTCATGTTTCCTAACTAACCTTCCCAAAATTTGAATGGATTTTTCTTGGGAATCCATTGATGCAATATTCTGAAGATATTGTAAAGTTGGTATATTTTTACCTCTTGCAATAACTGTAGTAGATATTAGGATATCTATATTCCCTTCTCTTATATCAGTTAATATTTTATTTCTATTTTTCACATTGTGATGTAAATAGGCTACCCTTAAAGGTAATCCCATTTTATTAATCCTTTCAGTATAATATTTATATAAATCCTCACAATGGTCAATAAATTTGCATAATATAACCATTGGAACCCTTCCATATTTATAATTATAAAGCATTCTAGAAAATGAAAGTTTATAGGATTCTTTATTCTCAATAATATTTAATTTATATTCTCTTTGATAATCATTTGGTACCTTTTCCCCTATACCAGTATAAATCATTTTAACAATAACTTTAGTTGCTCTACCTGTTTTAATTTGTTCTGATAATTTAACTTGGTCTACCACATCCCCAATAAATTGCCTTACATTCATATTATGAACAATTCCACTTTTTCTTTCATTCATATAAATGGTACCACTTAACCCTATTCTTATAAAAGAATTATAAAGATATGATATAACTGTTTGATATGTTTTATTGTCTATGATATCTGCTTCATCAATTAAAACCATTCTTATATCCAATAAGTTCTGTTGATATTTCCTTATATTCTTAGATATACTTTGGACCATTGCCACATTAAATTTACCCCATCTATTACATTTAGAACCTTGGATAAATGCAATATCCTCATTTGGTAAAAGTTCAGGAATTTCTCTTTTAAATTGATTGAACAAATCCGAATCATTTAAAAGTAGGATTGTTGGTAAATTTCCTTGATAAGCTTTGTATAAAGCACAGAATAAAAGGGTTTTACCAAATCCAACAGAATAATCCCCAGCACATATAAGAAAAGGTGTATCACCTACTTTATTATTCAATAAAGTTTTTATAGCTTGTATTTGTCTTGGATATAATTTAATGGGATTATAATTTGCCCCTAATTGAGTTGGGATTATTGGTTTAATATTGGGAATTATTCTTTTATCTGTAATCTTTATATCTTCAATACCCCAAGATTTTAGGGTATTATATATCATAGGTAATAAACCTATTTTAAATTCCCCATATGCTGATATATATTTTATATATCCATCCCATTGATACTTCCCTTTTTGGAATCTAGTAATATGCCAAGCATTTGGATGCTTAATTCTAAAAGTATCATACAATTTCATTAATTCTTTTCTAGAACCCCCTAATTGGCATTGATTACAATTCTTTATTATTATCTCTACCATATGAATTATTTTTTGAATGAATCCCAGTCATTTTGGGATAAATTGATTTTTTTCCTAATTATTAAACCATGTTTTGAAATAAATTGGGTTAACCTTTGTTGGGCTTTTTCATTTCCCAAATCCTCCAATTTTGGAATACCATTACAAAAAGATAAAGCCTCAAATTGGGAATCCATAAATATTTTATAATCAACCCCAATTTTATCAGCTAATTTTCTTGCATGAATGAAATTAACATAATCAGTTGGATTTTTCTTATAATTATTGTTAATTCCAGTCATCTCTAGTATCTTATTTATATAACAATTATAAATTTCATTGGTTTCTTCTTTATAATTGTCTTCTGATATTTCTTTTATTGCCCCATAATAAGTTGATATCCAACTTGCTTTTTGTAGCATCCAATTTGCACAATAACTATAATTTGGTCTATTTGAATTACCCATTAAGTTTAATCCTATTTCTACAAATTGAATATACCCTTGTCTTTTATTAAGGAATTTATAATATGAACAAAATTCATCTATGATTGGTACCAATTCCCTTATTTGTGCCCATTGATTATCTGTTTGTTTTATTTTGGTAACTCCCACATGTTTTAATTTTATCCTAACAGAATATATTATATCTGCTAACATATTTGCATTACCAACTGTTGATTGAGTTCTTCTAGATAATATCTTTTGGTTCTTTTTATTATTCTTTAATATTGAACGATGGTCCAGGGAATAATTTCTTGCTGTAGTAAATATGGAATCTATTTTGGATTTGGAAATTTTAACACCCTCTTTTTCAAGGATTTTAATGAAAATGGATTTTGATATGTGAATACTTGGTTCTCTCATTTAAATCTTATATTTAAATTTTAATTCTAATAGTTCCTGATAATCTAGATATCGTTGGGAATATATGAATTTCATGGTTTTTTTCTTACCAATATCATTTACATCTTTACCTTCTGGTAAGAATATAACTTTTACCTTTTTATAATTTATAAGTTTAAATGCCAAATCTATTGCTCTATCTTTTGCATCTGGGTCAAATAATATGATAACCCTTTCCACTGGGGATTTTATAATCTCATTTACCTGGTATCTGGATATTGCTTTTCCACCAGATGCAATTCCTTTTTCTCCCATAGTTTGGGCATTTATTGCACCTTCACACAAATAAACAGTTTTATACATATAAAGGGCATCTTTATTATATATAATAAAGGATTTACCTAATCCAGTATCTGATACATCTGGGTTATTATATTTTGGACCATTGCCTATAAATAATCTGGCATTAAAATACACTAATTTACCATTTTCATGAAAAGGGATTATGAGATACCCAAAATATTTACCCTGAGTCCCATAACCCCAACCAGACATAGCAACTTCTTTTACATTAAACCCCCTTTTAGTTACATAATTTCTTGCTGATTTAGCAAGTTCAGAATTACCAACAGTTAATAATTTAAATCCCTCTGGTAAATATAAATCTTTTCTGGATTTTAATTCTACCTTTTCTTCCTTAAATATATAACCATCATACTTTGCTTGATTAAGTATCTTTATAGCTTCTGCATATGTATCTACTGATTCAAGATACATTACTAATTGTATGGGTGAAGGGTGTTCTCCACACCTAAAACAATTGCACCTATTTCTGGATATATTTATTCCAAATTTACCATCTCTACCACAATATGGGCATTTACATTTATCCCAACCATGTCTATAAGTAAATGCCCCTAATTTTACATGAAAATATTTTTTGAGTTTACCTTTGAACTCGTTAGTTAAATTTGACATTAAATATCTCCTCCTTTATGATTTGCTTTTTCTGGGTCTGCTATTGGATTTGATTTTTTTACTACCCCATTGGTTGATTCTTTTTTAATCATTTCATCTACAGTTTTACCAAGAGTTTTATCATATTTCTCCCTAGCTTCCCTTGAAAACTCTTTCCATCTTTGCCTATCACTATCAAAATTAAATAAACATCTACCATGGGATTTACCATCTCTTTGTACTACAATCTCCATTCTTTGAATCCCATGTTCTTCTTCATCATCAGTGGAATTTAAACCAATAATACATTGGGCATTTCTTATTATTGATATGGCACTTGCAATATCATTATCCTCATATCTAGTACCTTTTCTTTTTGATGCTTCCCTTTTTACATGTTGTGCAGTCCAAATTGCTTCTAATTCCAATTCTGAAGCCAGATTATCCAAATCTATATAAACATTATTTATACGTTCAGTATCATCTTTATCTTTTGATATAGAAGCTAATTTAGCTGCATAATCAATCATTAATATGTGAATCTTTATTCCAGTATCTGCTTCTATTTTCTTTATTATACCTTTAATAACATTTGCATCTGATACTAGAGCAGGAACCCTTTCTACTATAAATTCAACCCCTAACCTTTTATATTTTCTCATATGTCTCTGTTCAAGTTTATCTTGTTCACCAGATACAATTTCTTTTTTGGTTTTATTAAGAGTTGATTGGACCATTCTCTCCATGATTTGATTCTTACCATTTTCAGTATCAATATATAATACATTCTTTTTCATGGTAAGATATCCTCTTGATATATTTATTAATGCAAATGTTTTCTTGGCTTTTGGTTTATCTAATATTACAAATATACTACCCTTAGAATATCCTCCACCATTTGATAGGTTATTTAATTGCCAGTATGGAGTGGGGATTATATCTGGGTCAACTCTTCTCATTAATTGTCTTTTCACTGTTCCACCAACCATATATAATGGTTCATCTTTTTTCTGAGGTTTTGAATTCCTGATTATTTTTGATACCTTATTTTGGTAATCCTCATATAGATTAAAATTAGTGAAATCCATGGATTCATTTAGGGTTTTCATTTCTATATAAGCTATGAACTTAAATATGTTCTCCTTTATAACATCTGAATCCCTTAATGGTATTGAATATAGGTTATTTATTATCCTATTAATATTTGGGATATCTTCCTTAGTAACTAAATCAACAAAGTCCTTACCACTTAATAATGAGTTACAGGTTTCTTTTAACAAGGTTTCACTTGGTAACTTTCCATATTTTCTATGAAACTTCAATAATGATTCCATTATTATTGAATGTTCTATTAGAGTAAAGTAACCTGGTTTTATTTTTTGAATAATTAAAACTGATTCCTTATTTTGTATTAGGAACCTTAAAACTTCTAGTTGGAAGTCAATGGTAAAAGTGAATTTATCACTCTGATTAATTTTCTTTTTAAATTTAGTTGCCATGTCTTTACATATATGAAAGTTGTATCTATGAGTAGTCTTTTCTAGATTCATTTATATTTCAATTTTATAAAAATCAACACATAGGGTGAAAAAGTTGATATATTTTCATACAAGTGATAAAATTATTATATATATTTGCATTGTTAAATAATTAATCTATTAAGTTATGAGTAAACAAGGTACTAATGGTTCAGAAATTCATAGGATAAAAGAATTTACCCATTATAACAGGGAAGAATTTGAAAGAATGTATAAAATCTGTAAACCACTAATTAAAAAGCTATCTAAAAATATTGATTCTAGAAGATTCAATGTTAGTCAAGATATAATTCAAAGTTATTTTTGGGATAAATTCTTATATGTATATAATAAATATCAGGATAAATATACCGAAGATAGATTAAAAGCTACATTAATAACTTCTTTACAAATTTTTAAGAACAAATTACTTAGGAATGCTTATACTAGACAAGCAGAATTTAATCAAGAATTAACTTCATTTGAGGAATTATTTGATAATAGTAAAGAAGATAAAGATGATAACCAAGAAAAGGATATTATTGAAAATGAACCAGAAGAAAATAATTTCTCTAATATGCTCCATGAATATATGAGAGAAAAATTAACCCCTGATGAATATCTGATATTTGTTACAGAATTGGACCCTCCAATGTTTCTCAAAGAAAAAATGAAAGAAGCTCATGGTAAATTATCAACCTTGAATTTAATTGAATACTTTGAATTACCAAAAACACAAAGAGCAGCTGATTATATAAGCAATATGAGAACCCATATTAAGAATACAATTAAAGAAGCAAAGGAACATTTTTCTAAACGCTAAAAGAGGGCAACTTGGTCACCCAAATTACCCTCACCATCAACTCAACTATGGTAACAAAAGAATGAGTTATAATTGTTCATCTATTTCTATCAGTGAATTTACCAAAGAATCCACTAACCTGGAATTAATGGTTTTATCTTTTAGAAGTATTACTTCTTCTTTATTATCCTGGAATAACCATTCTATTAGAACAGCATAATAGTTTCCCATTAATACTGTGAAATTACTTTCCTTATCTGGGTCACCATCAATATAATCTGCTCTTGCATTTATACCGGGAAAATCCTTTTTTAAATTATTAAAAATAATGGTTGCAAATTTATCAGAAATGGTTTGCCCCTTTGAAGTATAAATTTCAAACCCTTTTGCATTTAACCATTGGGTACCATCCCCAGCAGCATTATTATGCAAACTTACTAGAAATTTATATTCACCAGGACTTGATTTTATATTATTTGCAATTTCTTTTCTCTTTGATAAGCCTATTTCATTTTCTGTTTCATTTGTATATTTAACCCTAAAATCATTTAGGATAAGCCTATCTTTTAGTTTTTTGCATATTTCTCTACTCCATATATATTCTAAATGGGTACCATCTGGTGAACGTTTACCTTTTACATCTGACCCATGTGCTGGGTCTAATATAACTATCAATTTTCTCATTGTGGTATTTTCTTAATATATGAAAGCTTTAGACCATTTATAAATATAGAGGTTGATTGGTCCATATTGGATATGGTAAAATCATTTTTTGGTATATATACCTGTTCAAAAATAAAATCTTCAACCATTTGAATATCATCATCTTCTACTATAAAACTTAAAACCTTTTTATTACACTTAAAGTTTGATAGATATGTGGTTAGTTCTGAAAATTCATTTCTAACTAACATATCTATTTTTACTTTTATTTTATTTTTATCGTCTATATGGTTTTCTAGCCTTATTCTAAGAATGTAATATTTAATTGCTTGACTTAAGCTATTAAAATTTCTTCTTACTATTACTTGGGCTTGTGAAGGTCCAATATCTCCTTCTGCAGAGGTTTCAAAGTATTCAGTGGTTTTAATAGCTGCTCCATATATGGTATTCAATTTGCCAGATAATACAAATATTTGCCATATAAACAATATTACAATTATGATTATAAAAATCATAAATACACCAAAAGCTACTCTTAATGCACCAAAGTCATTTGCAGCTTGGGCAATTCTAATAGAGGAATCAGTAACTTTATTAACTGATTCAGTTAAATTGTTAAGGTTTTCAGTTTGAAGTAGGATTGATAACATGATTGGGTCAATTTTGTTGGGATTCTATTTCTATTGGTATAATTGTTGGTATTTCTGAAATTAATTCTATGGTATCTAAAGTAAATGGTTTTACATTTATGGGTATATACTTATTGAGTAAATTGACAAAAGCATTTTTTACACTATCAATATTATCTTGAATAGCATCATACATACCTTTTGGAACATAGATATGAGCTTTTATAGTAGTACATGATGTACAATCCCCATATGGATATAATCCTTTCCAATCACCATAATACCCATTATCTCCACTATAAGTACTTATTACGTCCTCGAATACAGCGCCTATAAGTCTATAGTTAACACCAGAGTCATTGGGTTTGGGACTATATCCGTCCTCGAATAGAATTTCTTCTAATTCGAATCTTACTCCATAAAATCTACCAAGTACTGTATAAAAATCTTGGGTACATCTTATTTTATATAAAGATATTGCATATTTTAAAATGCTTCTAGTATCTGCTTTTGGAAATCCCTGAGGAGTATTTAACCAACTAGCTACATTTTCTTTAGTAAAAGGTGTACCTTTTACTAATACCCCATAAGCATAGGGTATATAATCAAAATATTCCCAAAAATAATTCAGAAATATATCAGGGGTAACATCCACATCTAGTATATCCATGAAATTATCTATATCTGGTGTAATATCAGTATCAAGATAATTTGAACATACCTCTATGAATCTTTCCAAAATACCTTTCCCATCTTTGTCTTTATAAGTATCGTAATCCTTATAATAAGCTGGGAATAGATTAGGAAATACCCATTGCTTAAAACTTTTAAATGACTTCATTTATTGATAGGGTTATATTTTGATTTTCTATAATTGGAATCTGATATGATAATGGATATAAATCCTGATTCATAGGTAGTATATTTAAGGTATATCTACTACCCTGCTCATAATCTAATTCCTCTGATGGTTTATTAATGGTGATTTGGAATAAAAGCTCATTGGTACCTATTATATCATTCACACTTAATAATTCACCATAATTACCAGCTGCTAATACTCTATTATTTCCAGAGTCATCTTCAAAATAATATAATATTACAACATCATAATACTTATTTCCAAAGAATGTGTTTACTTGTACAATATATTGGGTACCTGAATCACTTTTAGGATTAACATTTTGAACAAAGTAGGTTATATTCAATGGTAGATTGGTTGCTTTTTGGGGTTCAGGATATGGTAATTGATATAACCTATTTATAGTTAAATAATCTACCATACTCTGATTATCAACTAAAGCATATATATCTGATAACCTTACTGGTTTATTTATATCAGAATTGTTATAATCATAAGCTGTTGTTAAAGCTTTCTTTACTTGATTTGAGATATCATTGGATTTAAATGATTTTTTTCCAGTTATGGTCATATCCAAAAATACCTGGGATTTATGGGTAGATAATACTTCTATGCTAGTAGTAATTACTTTACTTTTGGATATTGTTTTTTCAACAGAATCTAATAATGCACTAGAAGCTTCCCCTCCACCATCTGGGGTTATATAAATTTCTACATATCTTCCACAAACATAATTTGCATAAGCTTTATCTACTCCTCCTACCATTTTAGCAATAGCCTCAAAATCTTCTTTGGTAATTGCTACCCCAAGAGTTTTTATTGATAATGGGATATGGTTTTTTAACATATTAAAGGTTTCATAATCAGAACCACCAGTAGCTGGGATTACATTGTTAATTATAATCTTACTATCTATGATTTGAATATTTTGTGGTACAGTAGTAAAATTATTGGTAGCTATATTACCAGCTGAACCATAAGTTAATGAATATGAAGCTTGGACAGTTGCATTATATTCTGGCTTCATACCAAATTGACCATCTCCAAATTTTATGTATGGTCTAAGTTGTTCATCTACCTCTACCTTAAATACCTTATCTCTTGAAGAAGAATAGGCAAAGGTATTTACCAAAATCCAGGGTTCATCATTAATATATAAGTTCATTGAACCCTCAGTATATTTTTGGTCTGAGGGTATATCAGTTATATATATTATGGAATCTGGTGATAGGATATTTCCTAATTGAATTCTATCAGGTTCCCCTACTAATTTTTGTTGTATTAATGGTATAGTTACATAATATGAATCTTTATACCAAATAACAGTTTTTGTAGATATCCAGGTTTTACCATCTGAAGATGTAAATTCTGTATTTAAGGGGATTGTTATATCCTGACCAATTGGAGTATTGTCATTTTTATATAAAATAACATCTACTGTAGCAGGAATTGCAGATTTAATATGATAATCAACTAATTTGGCATGTTTATATAAAGAAGAATATCTTCTAGCAGTTGGAAGAAATGCTTCTCTTGCCATATTATCAATATAATAATGAATTACTTCTGCAATAGCTGCAAAAATGGATATAATGATTACAAATATATTCCCTTCACTATAATCGGTTATTTCTGGGATTTGTAATCTTAATTCGGATATTAATTTAGCTTTAATATCATTAAAAGACCTTTGATAAGGATTTAACCAATTGTTACTAGTTGACATTGATGGTATTATTTGATGGATTATATTCAAAATTTAATTCACTTACTGCAGTTTGATTTTGAATTGCAAACCTAATTTGTATATGGATTTTATCATATACCCTTTCTGATTGAACATCCAAAGCTGTTATCCTTGGTTCCCAAGAAATTATGGAGTTTTTCACAAAGGTTTTTATCATAAAGGATAAGGCTTGAGTATTTTGTTCTTCAATACACTCCCATACTCTAGACCCAAAATATTCTTGCCTTATCCTTTGACCTAATTGATATGTGAAAAGAGAAGTAAGGTTTTGTTTTATAAGATTAATACCTCCTTCTAGATTTCTCCAAGAGATTTTATTTACTATTGTACCATCTGGTTGTACAACTTGTTCTGGGTTCCCATTCTCATCTAATACTGTAGTTAATTTTATGGGAAAATATGGACCAGTTCCTATATAGTTGAGTTGTTCTAGATTCATAATACTAAATTATTAAGATATTGTATTACCAAATGTACCAGTTACTGGACCCATTGTAGTTACTAGACCAGTAGTATATGTAATGGTTGCACTTTTAATAGCATTAATAATAGCATCTGCTAATTTATCAGATACTTTATCCAATGCTCCTTCTCTATCATCATCTGATTGGTCCATTACTTCAGTGAATGCAGATTTTATTTCTGTCTTTATTGTTTGTTTTACTAACATATCTTTTTACTCCTCCAAATAATTATCAAGTGAATTTTTAATATCAATAAAAGTTTGAGCATTTATTGGGGTACCAGAAGGACCAACTCCAGTAGTTACTGTTAATTGAAGTATAGCATCTAATATTTGAACAAGAGTTTTCTTTAAACTAAAATCATCACCAAAGTTAAAGGTAAAACCTTTTTGGGTCATCTTTAAACTTGGGCCATCCAATATAGAGATGTTTACTTTGGAATTGGTTTGTATATAAAGTTCCCCATCAATATCTTTTATATATATTTTATTGCCTCCTGGGGTAACTAATCCTATTGAATTATTATCCTTTAAATCTTCTGGGGTTTCCCCATTTGCCCAACCATGTGGGGACCATAAAGGTTTTAATGGGTCACCCCCTTCAAATTCAACATATACAACTTCTCCAATATGTGGGGTTATTAATTTAAACCCATAATTTACCCCACCAAGACCAGATAATTTGGGTAAAGCTACTACATTCATACCACCTTGAATAGATGGTATATATAGGCTTAGCTTATTCATATGAGTATCATCTACATTATCAATTACTACTCCACGGTAAGTTGAATAGAATCTTCCAATGTACTCTACTCCATATCTCTGTATTATTTCAGCTATACTTGCCATAATTAATAAACTCCTGACATTGGGGTTAACATTGTACCATTTAATCTTTTCCAATCATCTTCCCCATCAATGGTGGGATAATCATATTCTTTAATACCATCAGTCATAGTCCTACTAATAGTTACCTTTCCATCTTTTATCTCAGCTTCTAAGGTACCAAATGGGAATTTTTCCCTTTCTTCTTTTAATTTTACTTCAGCAACATCTCTTAAACTTACATTATATAGATTATCAGTAGTAAAATTTTTACGGTATTCTTCTAAATTACCTAATACTTGTTTAACCATTGAAGTAGTAGATACTTCAGAGGTTATTGTTATTTTCTCAGTAACCTTACTTTGCTGTACAAATTCTATATCACAAGTATACCCACTACCAGAATTGATATTGTGGGTTATCTTTTTTGCATACCAAGTACCAGAATATAAATCAGATACATTTTGTATTAAGAAATTCATTGAAGATTCAATAGTTGGGTCTCCTAATACAGTAGCAGAAGCAGTTATTTGATTTGTAATGCTATTCTCTAAATCGTTGCCCATAGCAACTCCAGAATCCAATGCTCCTTGGTTTATAAGTTTAAACCCATCTACCTGAAAAGTTAATTCATAAAGGTCATAATATTCATATTTACCACTTGAATTTTGGGGTATATTCATTTCTTTTAATACTAACCCATAGGGTTCATCATTCTCATCTTCTATACCTCCGAAATTAAAACCCCCATGATATTCTTGTACTGGATAATTAGCTTTTCCCATATAATCCGTTAATGGCCTATCTTTATATGACTTTACTAAAAATTGTCTTTTAACTTGGAACGGAGGCAATTTATCTACTATTCCATGTAATACCTCAGATATAGATTTTTCTGAAGAATTTGAATTAAGACCTTCTTTGTGCTCTAATAGAGTATTAAAATTATTTTCTAATATGGTTCTATAAGATTTAAGTTCCTCTTTAGTAAAAGATACATTATATCTTGAATCTATCCCATCAGATACACTATCATATTTTGGGAAATTTTCATAGAATTTCATATACCTTTCTTCTTCTGGGTCAGAATTTGGGTTATTTACTTTTTGTGAAAATGTACGGTTTTTATCAGGTAATAATTTTTCATTATAACTAAATTCTCTGGAATCATTAAAATACATATTAGTACCACCACCTGTTGTGGGCATAAAACCATACGTGGTATTTAAAAAAGAATTTTTTACAAATAACACTTTTTCTTCAACATTCACCAATTGTTCGGATTTGGATTTTATACTTTTATCTTCTGGGGAAATTTCAGAACCCTTTGATATTGATACTGATTTTTTTATAAATTTGGATTCTACTGAAAAATGTAATAACTCCCCATTACCACCATAATAGGTGTATATTTTAGAAATTGGCCTATTATACTTTCTATTATGAATTTCTAATTTACCATCTCTACCATCCATATAATATGGCCCATTTGGTATATTGTTTGCCAGATTTAAAAATTGGGACCATACATTTTTACTTGTACCCTTTATTATATTAGCATAATTATATGGTTGTTGAATATTTATATACCCATATTCACTTGGGTATTTTTTAACTAAATCATCCATCTTTTTATACCACTCATCATATGACTCATTAGAATTTTTATCATATTCAACAATCACAATAGGAATAAGGTCATTATGGTTAACTGACTCATTTTTTGGTAAGAATTGGTATGTAGGAACTCCATTAATATTACTCATTTTACCATTACCAAGTATATACCTATTACCAACTGTATTTTCTTTTGATATAGATTCATAATCAGTTATTCTATCCTTACTTACAACTGCAAAGAACTTCTTATATTCAACAATTTGTGAAGAGCTATAATCAGTTATAGATACGTAGGGAAGTGGTACTCCAGATAATAAACATTTCAAATATTCTGAAAATAGTTTCCCTTTGGTATTATTTTTATAATAATTAGAGGGAGTATTCTTTAACAAAATGGAAGAGTCAGCTATATCTAAATCTATTTCTACCCCATTACTAGTAAACTCAACCTTTACCCCCACTATAATAACCTTCCTTAATGGTCCACAAAAAATTGATGATTCTGATAATACCCAACCCCATTGTAGATTTAAACTCATTTGATACCCAAGTGCTGGTAGAGCTACTAAATTTGGGTTATTGCATATAATATGAATATTACCATTATCTTCTCTTTCTTCATCATATACATAAGTAAATGATGAAACTAGTTCACCAATGGGTAAACCACTAACTGAGTCTATAATGGGATTCTTTTTACTATCAAATATAGCTACATAAGGAGTACCAGTACCATTAAGTAAAATGTTGTCACTATCTTCCATAATATTTAAATTGATGGTATATAAATTTCCATACCTTCTTCTAACTCAACAAATGGGTTAAATATATTATTTACATCACATATATGAACCCAATACCCAGAATCCCCATAATACTGAAAAGCTATGCTTTGTATAGTTTCCCCTTCTTTTACAGTATGTATTAAGGTATTACTTACTTTCTTTTGTATTTGTCTCTCCAATACAACATCCCCATTATCAAACAGTATAGCTATTGAATTGGAATAAGGATTATAATCTGCCATGATTAAAATGGTTTTAATTCTGTGGGTATAGTGGTTTTGGGTATACTGTCAAATGTTGATATATTGTTAGAAATAGGTACTGGAATTCCCATTATCTCATCTGATTTTACTTTTTGTAATTTTTCTGGTGAACATATATCAGCATGAGTAAGGTTTTTACTGGTTACCTTTTTAAATACTAATGATTGGGTTGCTATACTTGGTAATAATCCCAAATCTATTGATTTGTTTATATCCCTTGAAAAACTACTTTCAGTATTTAGTATATTACCACTATACCTATCTTGAAAATTATTTAATTTGTAGCTCGCAGAATAAAGGATAAATAAATCATTATCAAATATACCAGATGAACCCCAAGAAATTCTAAGAATAGGTGGTGATTGCCTATACCCATTTGCTTTAGACCATGATTCTAATAACCTACATTTGGTTAAAATATCTTCTCTATTATTTGGGTCACTAGAATACCAGGATATATCAAATGAAATTGTATCTTCACCACCAGTATAAATCATAAATGGATTATTTCTACCCATGGATTTTACTGATACCCAATTTGTTTGAGTATCTATTGTTACCTCATTTGGTCTATTTTGAATAACAATAGATACTGGGGGGCTTACATTATCATTTATAATAATAATATTATTTTTTGGGATTATGGATTTTCTATAAAGTTCTCTGGTACCTTGATTTAAGGGTAATGATAAAATTTCTGGATTTGATTTACTATTCTTGGTTTTTAATTGAGTATTTACTAATGGGTTTTTATTTGGAGTTGTTGCCCTTCTAAACCTGGTTTCACCATCTTTACTACTTGAAGAAGTAGGTCTAGCAGTTTGTTGATTTATACCAAAGGTTTCTTTTATATCCCTTACTACCCCACCAAACTCATATTCTAGAAAATTTATCTTTGGGAGCTTAGGGTTTGCCCTATTAATAAATAATGTAGCTCTAAGAGCTTTGTTATCCAGAGGACCTAAACCATTATTTGTAATACCAGCAATAGCATTATTTACCTTAGCAGATAATTTATTTTTTGCAGAATCTACTATATTGTGTACTAAACTAGCCATAATTAATAAATTTACCCAGCTTTTATACCATCGGTTTGATTTGAATCATTGTTCAAATCAATAACTTTTTTAGCAATCTCTTTACCATTAATATCCTCTAACCTAATAGTAATGGTTGAATCAACTGGTTTTCTATTTTCTAATTTTTTTAGGGTTTCATTCAATAACCTTACTTCACCAGCTAAATCCAAACTTTTACCAGCTGCTAATCTTTCTTGTTCTGTAGCATATCTACCAGCTAAGGTATTTACTGAATAAGTATTCTTTTTTACTTCTTCAGAATTACCCTTTATGGCATTAATAAGCATCTGAATCAATGGGAATAATACCATAGCCCCCAAACTAAGCAAACTTAAGCCACTAAATAATTTTGAACCAAGGCTTAATAGTTTGCCCCAAGTGGATTTAGTAGCATTTACGGTAGCACCAGCAGTATTACCAAAAAACCCAGCAGCAATTTGTTTACCAGTACCATATTTTTCGGTGTACTTAGTAGCATTTTTTTCTGACATGAAAGTACCTTTTCCTAACCCAGTGATTGATTGGTCAGAGGACCTCCATCTTTTAGCTCTTTGGTCATATACTACACCACCAACTGGAGTACCCAGATGTTTAGCCATGGAAGCATAATATGGTAACCCATAAGTAGTCTGGGCATTTAATAACCCTTGTAATCTCATATAGTTTTGTAAATCAAGGGTGGCTCCTTTCCAACCACCCCTGATTAATCTAAACATATTGAGAAATCCAATCTGGGTATCAGTTCTTAATAACCTCCATTTGGTAATTAATTGAAGTACCTTTGTCCCAACTAATCCCACAAATGTAGATATTAAAAATATCTGAGAAGCTACTGAACCAAATGGGGTTGATACAAATTCCCTTACTGCTTCTATGATTGAAGATACAGTGTTTAATATTGGCATTAAAGTGGGAGCAATTTGTTCTACAAATGTTACTTTTAAGTTCTCCCATGCAGATGATACCTTATCTATAGAACCAGCCAGAGTATTCATTCTCTTATCAACAATAGATTTTGCAAATCCTGCTGAATTATTCTGGATTTGGTCTAATAGATTCCTATACCCTTCCAGGTCATTCATAATAGCATTTGCTGCTCTTTGACCACGAATACCAAATATAGCACCAATAGCTTTGCTCCTATCAGTTGATGGTAACCTTTCTACTCCTTTGCTTATCTTCTCCATTATATCACCAAAGTCTATAAGGTCTCCTTTGGCATCTACAAAATCTTGTTGGGATAATCCCATTTTTTGTAGGAATGAATAAGCATCAGTTTTTGGGTTAAAGGCTTTTATAAGGTATCTTGCCATATTACCCAATGAAGTACCAGCCATTGAACCTTGTATACCAGCATTACCAAGAGTACCAATCATTGCAGCTACCTCTGGAAGTTCTTTCTTCAAAATAACCATATCAGCTGCAGAATATTTAATTGATTCTGCCAAGTCTGTCATTGATATATTTGCAGAAAGAGTTGCTTTGGTTAATTGGTCACCAATTAATTCTGAAGCACCTGTACCCTCGATTTTAAAGGTCTTCATAACATTGGTGATTAAGTCTGCAGCTCCTCCTTTACCACCAAGTTCCATACCAGTGGCATTTGCTACATAGGCTGCACCTTTAATCATATCATTAACCTGTTCAACTGTATTACCAGCCATTGCCAAATATTTCATACCAGAAGCAATATCTTGGGAACCAAACATGGTTTCCAAACCTAAGGATTGGGCAGTTTCTGACAACATTTCCAATTCTTCTTTGGTAGAATTAGTAATAGCTGATACAGTGGTCATGGTATCAATAAATTCAGCACCTTGTAAAACTGTATTTTTAATCCCAGAAGCAACTCCTACAAATCCATCATATATTCCACCAAGAATACCTTCTGCGGTTTGAAGATTTGCTGTTACTGCCATCTTAGCTTCATTATGAAGTCTTTTAATTGCAGCAGAGGCATCTTTAGCTTGATTGGAAAATCTATCTTGGAGTACTAAAGCAATACCTATTTCCAAGGAATTACCTCTTAAACTTCCACTGGTAGTATAAGCCATATTATTGGGGGTTATTTTTTATTTAGAGAATCAAAATAATCAGACGCCAATTTTAATAACTTTAATCGACGTCTGATTGGTAGATATAATAATTCAGTGAAACTGATTCTTATTTTTGCTTGGTGTAGATAGAAAAAATCTCTCTCTAAATCTCCCCCGGATAGAAAAAATCCTTGATAGCCATGATATTAATATCAGTTGACATACCATTATGGGGATTCATTAGAGTACAAAGTCCAGAAAATTCTGGGTCTATAGCTTTTACATTAGTTCTTATCTCCCTCATATCCTTCATTGAGAATAAATGAAAGGAGGTTACTTTTTCCCATTTCCCTTCTACTAATAGGCATAAATTCCTTGCTACTAGAGCTTTATTTTGGGTTCTTTGTTCTAATGGTAAATTAACTAAATAAGATTCACTAGCTCCAGTTAATAGGTCAAATTTAACCTCTTTACCAGATGATAATGTGAAAGCTATATCTTTAGTTTTATTTTTTAAAGGATAAGGTTTTATAGCATAAGGTTTACTAGCCAAAATATCATCAGTAATTTCTTCTGAATAATTGAATAGATATTCTTCCAAAGGTTGGCAATAAGTACTTTTTCCTCCACCATCAGGGCCCCAATCATATTCAAATTCTAGGTCTTCTCCATTAGATAAAATCCTTGATTTTATTAGGATTGCATATCTATCCAATGAAGGCATTACATGGGCTTGTTCTACAGTTAATTTTCTATTTGGTGTAGAATTGGTATCAGTTACTATACCAGCTATAAACCTTGAAATATTTATTAATGTTGAAGCTTCTGATGGGTTTGATAGAATATCATCATCTGCTCCATTTTGCTCCCTAATGGTATATTCATATCCAGAAGGTGCTGTAAATGTTACTGTGTAACCTGTTAATTCTTCTTTTTCCATGTTGTGTTGAGTTTAAATGGTTATAAAAAACAAAGGGAGAACCCAATAATATATGAGCTCTCCCTTTTCATCAAAGCAATTATAGTTTATCACAAGTACCTACTGAGAACTCTATTTCTTCAATTGAATTATCAGAACTCATACGGTCTAATTCTTGCCCATTTACTCTAGTGGGCCATACTTCAGTTAATACCCATTTATTTAGGACTGATACTCCATCTTCTGCTAATTCTTTTACGATTACGGTTTGCCAATATTGACTTGGGGTTAAACCACCACCATTAATCATATCCTGAACTGAGAATAACCAATCCCAGAACCAGGTATCAGAACCAGAAGTAGTTTCAAGTTTTTGGGCAGTCATGGTACCAACAGAAATTCTACCACCAGTTTTAACTGAACGGTTTACATCCCCATGTTCTACTTCTTCTATTGTAATCTCAGGTAAGGTTACACTTTGAAAAAGATAAGCATTTATGGGATGTGAGGGAAATTCTATGGACCATAAGAATTTTTTTCTTGGATTTTTTACTTGAGCTGGCATAATCTTATATCTTTAATAATTTTACTCTGCTGATATATTTACATCCTTAGATACAGAATCAATTACAATATCCATAGTTACTTCTTGCAAAGGAACAATCTCTTTGTATTTCAATACAATATGATATTTTCCTTGTCTTACATCAGCTTCATTATTTACTACCAAATCATCATAGGATTGAGCATCTTGGTCACCCATCCAGGTATATTCAGTGATGGCAGTACCAATTAAATCATCAAGGATTTTTTTGGCTTCATAATAAATACTTTGCCAAGTAGACCAGGTATTTGGTTCTTCCAAATAACTTTCAAGAATAGGTCTTAAATTCTTTTTGAGATAAAGGTTAAACCTTACAATTGAAAGGAATTTTTCTGAATCTGATTTAGGATTAGAAGTGAATCCATGCCAAAGCATGGTTCTTTTTCCTTGGGTTCTAGTATCTTTTATTACAAAAAGATTGCAATACCATTCTGCTAATTTTTGAAGTTCTTCTATTTTGCTTGGGCCCCCTAAATTCTCAGTTACTGGACCTAATGCAGAAGCAATTACTCCTCGGTTCATACCAGAGAATGAATACCAAGGACCATATTGGGAAGCAGAAACATCTCCTAACCCAATTACTGAACCAAGAAGGTCACAGTTTTGTAAGGCCCCATTTGCATCATAATACTTAATACCACCAGCATAGTATGCAATATTCTTAGCATACCCAATTTGAGGTACCAAAGTTTCTAATTGATTTAGGATACCATCAGGAGATTGTACATTACCATCTGAATCATATTTGGGAACTTCCACATATAATACAGTTTCGAAATTTGCAACTACATCTTTGGCAATTTCTACATAGGCAGTTTTCCAACCATTGGGGTCTGGGTCTACTCCAGAACCAGATTCTTTAGCTTTAACCATATCATTTTGGTGTATATGGGAAGCTATTAACTGATATCCATCGGAATAACTTTTCAAAGCTTGGTAAGCTTCAACCCAAGTAGCTGCACTTGATTTACCTCCATTATCACCCTCATTTATAATTACTAGAGGTGACGAAGTAGTACTTATTGCAACATTATCAAATAATACTGAACCTTGCCAATTAGAATAACTAGCAAGAATGGAAACTACCCCATTTATACCCTGGGCTTTTAGCTTATTATTAAATTCATCATCAAATGATGCTGTTGATTCATCTGAAGCTAAAGCCAATTCTATATTGGGGGTATTATTAATAAAATCCTGTAAAACTTGGGATTCTACAAATACACTTGAAGAACCAGCTTTTGAACCAGAGAAGAATTGATTAGTAGATAGGATATCTTCTGTAGCTATCTGTATCTTATAATCATGTTCACCATCTGGGTCATTATCAATGGTTGTATAGGCTTTAAATTGTTGGAAATAAATTTTTGTGGTGGGTCCCTCTTGGGCATAAAATCTACCATAAAAATTTCTATTCAAACCATAACCAGTATCATCAATAATTGGACTACCAGCTTCTTTAGTATTGATATTCAATATCATTGATATTGTATCATCACTATTAGGGTCTTCCAATTTGATTGTAATTTTGGTTTGTGAACCAGTTGTACCTTCTCCAGTGGTGGAACTAATGGTATAGGTTTTAGCTTGTCCTTTTGCTACAGTAGTTTCTGCACCAGCTACTCTTGATACCCTAATCTTTGAACCTATTTCAAAGGCTTTCATAATATTTGAAATAGAACCATCAGGAACTATTTCTTCCCCATACACTCTTTGGAATTGAGGATAGGTTGAAAAAACCTCATCTGGTTGATTGAAAGGACCCTTAGTAGTACGAGCCATTACATGGGATACCCCTAATAACGGTACAGATTGCTGTACATTGTTGTTTTGAAAGTTGAATTCAACTCTAGGTGTATTAGGCATACTTTTTATATTTTGGGATTAATGATTATCTATTTTGAAACTTCTATTAGGTTATATCCATAATTATCTAATAAAAGTGTTATATCCGTGATTGGTACAAGGTCTGCTTTTTCAGTAGTTTCATTTATTACACAATCCTGAATAATGAATTGGTAAACTTTTTCTAATAACCCAAAATCTAAATTAGGGATATCAAAGAAGTTTACCAATTCCAAAAATATATTACCAGAAAATAAAAATTCATCTACATTATAAGGTTTTAAATAACCCCTTTGTGGAATACTATAAAACATTACCTGATGTAATAATCTTAGGTCTTCTTGGTTATTAGCTATTAGATGTATATCTATAAATTGGTCTATGGTTTCGTATGGTTCTTCCGTTGCTGTAAATCCTATTCCTTCCTCTTTTTGTATAAGTAACTTGGGTAAACCAATTCCACCAGGGTAAAAACCCCTTGCATTAACTACTATCCTTGGGGTAAGTTTCTTATCCTTGGATTGATTATTCCCAGTACCAAATACCCAAATATATTTATTTAATTTATCCATGTCTTCTTTAAACCTTTTTTGGTTTTCAATACTTATGGGTAAATAATTATTTGGGTCTAGTGAATATCCAAGTTTTATAGAAGCATTAAGCAAGGCTTGATATATTGACCTTTCTATGATTTCCTGTGAGTTTATCATATTATTACCTCCATCTAACTTGGTTGGCTCTTATACCAAAACCATATAATTGTTTTCTTATATTTTTTATAATCATTGACCTTAACCTTTCTTTTCCACCAACTGCTTTTATTGATGGATTCCATAAAGGTCTTGGGGGTATGGTATTTGATGATTTACCACCACCTCTACCCCCTGTTCCATATTCAAGAATTTTTGCTAATTCACCAAGAGTTATACCACCAGATGATGACCTTCCTTTTGATTTTGGTAATCCAACAAGTGTTTTATCTTTATATTTAAATAATCCTATTGCCCTATAATAGGTACCAGTAAGGTAATAAATTGGGTGTTCCCCATATCTTCTAATAGTAGCAGGACTATGAGGTTCCCAATTTATACCTGTACCTTTTGGAGGAGTTCCAGTAGCTATAGAAAACAATACAATCTTCAATAAATCTCTTGAAAATTTATTTACTGCTATATCATATCCTTTTTGAATACTGGGACCAAGATTATCAACCAATTCTATGGCTTTATTCCAATCACCATACAATTTTATTTCAATTGGTAACCTTCCAATTGATGGTATTGATAAATGGGGAATTCTTTTAACCATAGAAGAGTTTTATTTTTAATGTTTATAAAGAAACCTAGCAACTAAATAACCAGCTACTAGAGAACATGTAGACCATAATATAAGCAATAATGATTCCCATATTGGAAGATATTTCCAAAGAAATGCAATTACTATAAACATGGCTATCAAATAAATGATTAGCCAAAAGTATGGTGATTTAATTAATTTTTTCATAATGGATATGTATTACATTTGTTCGATTACTTCTTTATTGGGATTGGGTAATAATACATCACCAATAATTACCAATTCATACCCAGTCATACCAGACCCATTTTTACTCTTTACTACATTTATTTGGTATCTTACCCAACAGTTATTTAAACTTGAAACCATCATCTCTACTTCAGTAAGATTACCATATATACCACTAACCTTATTAGGAGTACTCCATTCAACTATTCCCCCTACTCCATTACGTCTAGGAATATATATTACTGAGTCTTGGAGCGAACCAAGGTTCGCTCCCCATTGGTCAATGCTTAGTATTATGGTTTTAATTGACGTATTATTTATGAAATTAACATTATTACCAACTAGTGTAACCGTAGTAATAGTACTGGTGATATTATTATAACTTGATAAAGCTTTGTATCCATTAGATATTGAAACTATTTGTGACCTAACAGCTGATACTCCATTTAATGCACTTTCTGCATCACCCATAGCTTCAACTGCTTTATTATTAGCCTGATTGGCTAATTCATAATTAGCCAACATATCTTCTCTATTTTGGGTAATTCTTTTATCTAAATTGCTATACCACTCTGTTTTACTCCCAAGATTAGCAATTTCCATTAAGGTTACACAATTAGCTGCTGATACCTGTATTTTTTCAGTACCAACTGGTACTACTGAATTAAATGTTGATATGTCTTTAAATTCTGGCATAATATTTTATTTTTTTATGGTTAATATTTAAATGAAGCTTTATTATCATCATATATGCTCACATTACTGTCAAATGTGGCTACTATACTATTATCTGTTTGTTGTAATACTTGTAAATAAGCTATTGGTTGGTTATTATCAACTTGTTCTGATATTCCTTTAAATCCAATAACTTTTACCCTTTGAATACCATTGGTATTTTTATCTGAAGTAACTAATATTTGACCATTTTCCTGTACATTGGAAAAATCCAGATAAAAGTTTTGATTAGTACCATCCCCCCATGGTATTGATATTTTATACTCCATATTATGATTCTTTTACATATTGGGAAGAGATATTGGAATATAGAGATTTTATACTGTCAAATGTGGCTACTACTTTTGTATTGTCAACCTGTTGTGTAACAAGTAAAGAAAATTTTACTTGTAAATCTGGGTCTATATTTGGTGAATTAGTTTGGATTGTAATTATTAAATCCCTTGGTTGATTTCCAAAATTAAAATCTGAGGTTATGTTTATGGTTTGGGATTTTTCATTAGGATTATAATTAACATATACCTTATCCCCAGTACCATCATTCCATGGTATTTCTGCAATAATATTGGAACTTGCTTTTGCTTTCTTTGACATAATCCTTATTAGGAAAAAATCCAGGTGGGTTTTGAATTCCACCTGGATTGTTGATTAATCTTTTTAAGAAACTGTGAATGTAGTATTGGTAGTAACTTGTACTTGTACTTCTGAACCATCTTGAGGTACATCGATAGAAGTAGGAGATACTTCCAAAGTCGGATCACCAGCAGTTTGATTAAGAGTAAGAGTAGCTGATACACTGGAACCACCAGCTCCTTCTACTGTAATCTGTTGGGTTCTTGCATCTACTGTCTCATTTTCAACAGCATTCAAAGTTAAAGTGAAGGTATATTGAGCAGTTGCTCCAGGGTCACCTTCAATAGCAACACCATTTACAGTATTAGAACCATTTGCCTGATATTCAATTGAAGAAATATCTTCAGTGATTATATCACCTGCACCCTTTTTAAAGGTAAGTTTTTGAGAGTTTGATTTACCAGTAATAGTAACTACTCCACCAGCTTTATCAACTGCGGGTGAACTATTATCAAAACTTACAAACTCCTCTTTGGGTAATAGGTTTGCAGTAAATTTCTTGGGTTCTGAAACTCCAGGAGCTGTTACTGTAAATTCTGCTGATTGTTTAACACGGTTACCACTATTGGGTGTTTGTGCTTTTACTTTTAAAGTAGTATCCCCACTACCTGTACTGGGATTTACTACTATACCTTTTTTGGTTACTTCTGCCATTTTTTTTATTTATTCCACAGAAAAAGTTGTATTTGTGTACACTTGATTAGTATCTTGAAAATTGTTTTGTTCAGATAAAAATACACTTAGTTTCTCAAGAGAAAGTCTTGGTTCTGAATCATCATTGGTCCAAACCACTAAACCATTAAAAACAGCTTTTCTTATTTCCCTTCCATTAAAAACAATTCTTTGGATTTTTCTGTTATTAAATGAGCTTATTGGTGTTGCCATAATCTAATTCCCTACCTGAACTACAAATTTATTGGTAGTGATAATATTACCACTATCTAAATACACTAAATCAAATTGGATTTCATAGAGACCATCATTATCAAACAAAAGGTTTATTGGGATACTCAATATAGAATTTGGTTCTATGGTAAACCCAGTTGAACCACTACTGATATAAGAAGTATTTGTTCCAACTTTATTAAAATCTGAATCCTGTATAATTAAGTTCCCAGATTCTTTGGAATTATTTCTTAATAATATCCTAACCCTTTTATAGGTATTATCTGTGGGGTTTTCTAGAATTAAATTTAATATTCCAGAGTTATTCTTAATAAATTTATTCTTTATCTCTGCATTACTAAATCTTGGAATTTTTTTTTCTGCTGAAGAACGTAAGACCACGGATGATACTGGTTCATATTCAAAATATAGAACATTATCTTCTTTTATAGGTGCACTATCAGTTACTACTATGGATTTTACCATATCAGAAGTAACTGAATTCTTTGGTATGGAACTTGATGATGATTGGTTCCCCCCTACTCCTATAATTAATTGTCCTGACATTTTTTTTTACTTAATACCCATACTGTAAAGAATTTTCAGGGGCATCTTGGATTTCCGAAATTATTTCTGGGTTCCAACCAGGATATATCTTTGTGGTAATGAATTCCCCACTTCCTGCTGGTTTAACTGATAAGCTTATTGCTTCATCAGTTATATTTTTAATAAGGAAAACCTCCTTAGGTGAACCAAGCTTAAAGTTACCACTTGGTATATTACCTATTACACTTACCTGTAAACTTAGGGTAATGGATTTTCTACCTTGATTTTTCATTATTTGAATCTTTATTGGGGGTACCTTTATTTATGGGTATACCCAGAATTTTAATTAATATTCCTATCCCCATTATTGTTATATTTTTCTTGTAATTCTAAAGCTTCTTGTTCTGGAATTTCATCATAATAATCCAAATAATTATATTCATCTGGAATATATAATTCACCAGCTAAAACAATACCATCTCTAGTATCCTTATTTACAAATAGGAATCCTTCTTTTGCTACTAAATGTTTCATGATAGTTATTTATTTGGTAATTACAACCCAATTTTTATCAGTGGCTATTTTCAAATCATCTTCTGTAATTTCTGTAACTCCAAGACAACCGGTTATATCTATTACTCTTTCGGATTCTCCATTAAAATCCGGTAATTGGTTAAAAATCTCCAATATAGCTTCATGAGAAAGAGCTGAATATCTGACATATAAATTTGCTCCGTTATAAGTATAATCAAATTGTGATTCCGGTGAAAAGGTTAGCCCCGTAAGTCCGCATGATGGTTGTTGATAAGAACCGGACCATGACAAACATCTTATCTTTGTGTTTTTTAGACCCAATCTCATAGTCTTCGGTACACCATCCATATTAAGAATGAGCCCGTTTCCTTTTGAACCAAAATCGCTTGGCAGTTCAAAATCATATAGTTGATAATCATTTTGAAACAATCCTATTGCATCCTCTACATTCGGCATCGATTTGGGTAATACCAATTTTCTCAATGAGGTGCAATTATAAAAACAGTTCCTAACGTAAGTACCGGTAAATGGTTCCTGAGGCATGATTATTTCTTCAACCGATTGTGCTATGCCATAAAAGCAATGACTCCAATGGTTATCCGATGATACCTTCATTTTAGAAAGGTCTACTTTACCTCTGGTTTGATTTAGACAGCCCCATAAGTATTCTCCAATTTCTCCTCCTTCAATCTGAATGTCACTTAAATCATCACAGAATATATTTCTAAATCTATAACCTATTAAATGGGTTAATTTTAAAGTATCCCCGGTATGTAATATGTATCTTAACCTATTTTTCGAATACGGAAAAGTTGGTATGCAGTCTATTGTATCAGATAGAAATTTAATGGCTTCCAATGGTAATGTTGACAAATCAAATGAACAGTATTTGAGTTTCCTAATATTTTTCCCAAATACAATATATTTATAAGGAGCTATATTATATATCTTTTGCGGGTAATTTATATACACATAACCGTTTGGATAAATATAATGGTCGTGGTCAATTGAATATAATTCATATGAAACCTTCATTATCCAAAATTCCCTGCCATTAGTGTCTATTCTGCCAGTTCCTTTCAAATATTTATGGTTTGTTATATTGGTAGTCGTTGGGGCGATAGCGGTATAAGTTTCACTACCGTCTCCCCAATCTATCTTATAACTTTTTACATTAAAAGAGGAGTACTGCACAAAAATATAATCTTCAAATGTAGTCGGTTTATCGTCTGTCACCACAAACCAAATGTCATTGCCCGGGCATTCGTCAAGATTTCCCCATGACGGGTCGGGAATAAATTTAGGTTTTTGAACAATAGCAGGAACTAATACCTCCTCTTCTACAGAAATTGGATTATCAGGATAAAGTACTTGTTCCTCTATTATTGGTATATCTGGAACTAATACCTCCTCTTCTATAATCATATTCATGATACAATTTCTATATTGGTATATACTGTTTTATCACCATAATCCCAAACTCCATCATTAAAATCAGAATCTGGGGTATTGAATGCTCTGGTTACTTTTAATAACCCACATTTAAAAGTGTTAGAATTTACAATCACTATAATATGATTATCTTCAATCTTATGATTGACTCTAGTATTACCATCATAACTAGCAACCAACTGATTATCCTTTGAATCTTTGTATGTAAATTTGAATTGGATATCTTTTGGGTCAATTAATACTCTTTTAGTTTCTCCACCCTCATTTTGATTTACATATAACCCTACCTTGATTTTAAAATCTGCCCAGTATGGTTGGGGTTGTATTTGGTTCTCCTCCATATCAAATTATTTCATAAACTTTTCTACCATTGGTATTCTTTATTATGGATTGTTTTCCAGAACTTATTATGGTAGTATCTGATACATAAGATTGTAAAATATCTTCATTCTCTTGTGGGTCTTCTCTATCTAATATGATAAAGAATAAAAGGGCTTCATCTGAAGCTTGTGCAACTTGGGTATCTCCAGATGGTTTATATACCTTTCCATTTAATATAAACCTATCTTCGGACCAATTAAAATCCCAATACCCATATTTATTCAACAAACTGTTTTCCCTTAGAAGATTAGCAGAAATATATAAAACCAAATTACCATTATCTAGTTCACCAGAAATGGAATTTCTTCCAGATGATGCCCAGGTTTTAATAAAATTATATTGGAATAACCCTTCTAATTGATAAGGTACATATTTAACTCCAACATCTTCACCAAAAGCTAATGGTTGGTTTATTTTTCTTAACCATAGAAATGGTTGTTTACCAGCATCTACATCTATGAAGTTATTTATTATGGATTTATATTTATCCCAATCTTTTTGGGACATTCTGCTAATTTTTGGCATATTACCTCAATACTTCTAATGGGTCTGGACCATCTAATAATCTTGGTCTCCTTCTATTTACCACTCTTGGTACTACAACCATAGTTTGGTTTTCACAGATTGGTAGATATATATCTAACCTTCCTGCTAGCATACATAAATTTTGTTTCAGTATATCTATGAAACCCCCTGGTTGGGTTGCTTTGGTTATGTTTGATATAAAATCTTTTTCAGATTCTGTATCATTAAAATATTCTACTTCTGTTGGTCCAGTTACAATCTTTTTTATTGAACCTCCAGATGCAGAGGATGTATCTGATGAGGAACCAGAACTTTGGGAAGAATATTCCCCCCCACATTCTGAACCTTGTGAATTATCTTTTATAATGGTTTGAGAAGTAGCATTGATTACATTTTGAATGTTTAATATCATATAATCATAAGCAGCCAATTCCATTATTAATTGATTTTCTAGAGCTTCATAATAAAGTTCATTATTAAAATCTTCTACTGGAATTTCATGATTTACTAGTGGCTGAATATATAATTGCCATTTCTCAATAAATTGTTGTTTAACACTTGATGGTACCTTTCCAAATATTGAATAAGGTATATAAGTATTAATCAACACATATATACTGTTTGATAAATGGGTTTTTACTTTATCAGATATCAAAACAGTTTTTGTTACCTTTTCTACTGGTCTATTATTGGAATCAACAATTGACATTGAAACCCTATAAAAACCCATTTTCTGATATTCATGTGTAGGGTTCAATTCAGTTGAGGTTCCCCCATCACCAAAGTCCCAGGAGTAGGTATACTCATCTGGGACTTCATATGATAGGTTTATAAAATTTGATTTTAACCCTACAGTGTTGAATATAAAATCAACTACCATAGTTTAATTTTTTTAATCTTCTTGGGATTCTTCTTCCTCTTCTTCTTCCAATAAAGCCTCAACAATGGATAGTTTAGTATCTTCATCTGTTACTTCAATATCGAAAGAAGCTGCCATTGTTTTTAAGGTATCTAAATTAAAAGCCTTTGCAATTTTTTCACTGGTCATACCAGATTCTACCATTTCTTTAAATTTTTCAATGGCTTTTTTATTATCAACCTTTACATCTTTCTGAATCTCTTTTTCAATATTTTCATTTGTAATTACCAAATGACCACCATTGATAGCAGAACGGATTCTTTTGGAATTATATTGGGCAACTGTTAACTCTTTTATTTCACCTTTTTTAACTGTAATACCAGTTGAGGGGTCGTGAAATATATAAGCTTTTGTACCCACTTTTACTTTTGTACTCATAATTGATTTGATTTAAAGAATTAAATTGTAATACCTGGTACCCATTTATTTATGGAATACCAGGTATCTTTTGTTTATATATTTATGAAAGAGGGATTACTGTTCAATGTTTACAGTAATATAGGGGTCAATATTCATCCATTCAGGGAATCCATTTGTACTAAATTCCTTAGTAGAATCAATCAATATTGAAGCATCTCTGTACATCTTGGAGAAACCAGTAGTGATAGTAGCATATACAGCTTCAGTTTGATTAGATACAATCTTTTCAGATTCAATCATCAATTGACGAGCTGTAAGTTTAATCAATGCAGAACGGGGGTCTACTAACAATACATTGTTTTCGGGTACTCCCGGGTGAATATAGAAATCAGAACTGCTGGGAACAGGAGTTTTCAAATTCATTGTGGATTGAGGTTGACCATACATTTTGATTTTGAATTCAGGAAGGTCAAGAATATCAATTGCTACTGATTCATCCCCAATCAAAGTACGGAATGTACGACCAAGACGAGAACCACGAACCCAAGTTCTAAGGAGGTCTTTATAAGTAATACCTTCTGCAGTAGTATTTACTCCAATTACTGGTGCAGATTCAGAACCATCAGCTTGATTACCATTGATTAGTACATCCATAGCCAAAGTATCAAGGGCATAACCCAATTGAATACCAAAGTCACGGATAAAAATCCCCATTACATCAAGAGATACATAATTCTTAACCTCTTCAGTAATTTTGAAACCTTTACCAATTTTGAAAAGTCTTACTGTTTTTTGACCAAAGCTTACATCCCCAAGAGGAATTGTTTCAGCCTCATTAACTCTTGCAGGTGCAGCATCTGAAGGATTAATCATAGGCATGATTGCTTGTAAACCATTGATAGCTTGGTCAGAAGAAATGATATTAGGGTAGAAGGGTGCTTCCTTAATACCTAAATAAATAGCTTCACGGATAATTTCAGGAACAATCCAACGGATATCTTGGTCAGGCATTGTAAAGATATTCTGCATAGTATCCTTTTTAGGATTAATGCCAATCTTATCATAATAATCCTGAATTGATAGTCCATAACGATTTGTTACTAATTCACTTAGTGAAATATCAACAGGTCTTTGATTTTGGTGACCAGCACGAGTAGCATCCAAAAGTTGTACAATTGACCTCAACTCTTTGGTGAAGTCTTGTGCTTTCATTTTAGTTATATCTTCCATATTGTTTTTAATGTTTTTTATCGAACCATTACTGCAATTAAATCATCAACAGCAGCTGCAGTATTCAAGTTAACAAATTTAGGATTAGCTTTTGTTGTTGAAGAAGTTTCATCATCCAACATATAAGTTACATATATGCTATCTTCATCAAGTTTATTGGGAAGTACAGCACCACATGTAGCCATTACTTCACCAGCTACTCCATATACAATAGCAAAGGCTTCTACCATTACCGTTACCTCAGGAATTTTTTCCCCAACAGGATAAGCAGGATATTGGGTATCTGTAACAGCAATACCCAAATAAATACCAGTACCAAAATAAGCTTGTATGGTACCATCAGTATTCAATTGTACTGGTTGACCTTGAAGTATAGTCTCCCCCTTCTTCACTGGGAATGCTTGATGCAATTTATGAGACTCACTTTTATAAATTACTGTTTGTTTAGTTTTACTCCCAACAGCAGTCATTGCTTCGGGATTTACATAAGGCATCATAGTCTTCTTATATTATTTTAATTTGGAATCAGCAAGATTTTTAATTGTAGAGCTTAAATCCTCAGAATTTTTAACTTCTGATTCATCATCTTTTGTTACTGAAGAAGCTCTGCTTACATTTTTAGAACCACATTCTTTACAAACAATGGGGAATTTTTCCTCCAATTGTGAATCATAGGTTTTAGTAAGTGATATTAAAGTTTCAATACTTGTAGTATTGGATTCCAGTAAAGAAATGATATTTTCGTCTACTTTATCTTCACCCACAAGTTTTTTATAGGAAGAAATTGCATTATTTCTTACCTCAGTTAAATGATTGGTACCAATAGTTACCATTAATTTATTGGATTCAATGGTTTCTTTTAAGGTACTTATCTCATCATTTAATTTATTAATATTATCCTCTGCATTTGTTTTTGCTTCAGATAAACTAGAATTCTCAGATACAATTGTTCTAATCTGAGAGAGAACCATTTCTTGACTAATGGTTGCCCCCTCTTGTAGAGTTAACATACCATCACCAAATAATGATTCTAGAAATTTTTCTAATTCATTCATTATAGGTTTATCTTTTGGGTTAGTATTATTATTTTCATTAATAAATTTACTGGTATTGTACATTATATCAACTTCATGAGCCCCCTTAAATTCAAAGAAAGAGAGTTTCTTTGGAAGGTCTTCTTTTTTTATTGGGGCTTCCGAAAATGAATAATAAACAGAACCAGCATAGGCTGGGTTATTTATTTTATTATCCTTTATTAATTGGGCAAATGGGTCAGCTCCATGAGATACCAAAGAAGTTTCCTTATAGGATATAATTCTTGTAGCAATCCTTCTTACCATTGTACCATCTTCAGCTATGGTACCCAATTTATCATAAAATTCCCATTCTTTCTCAAATTTATGAGAAGGTTTCCATTCAAATTGAACAGTTACTGAATTTGAATGAATAGAAGGTGGGTCCATATTTATCCCTCTTGCAATCCTGGGATTGGATTTACCATCTATTTTTAATACCCCATTTATACCAGCTGGAATAGTTACCCCATCAACTGTATAAGATTCTTGCCATGAAACTGATTTAACTGAACCAATAGCATTTGCTACATCTGTTTCATGGTCACAATTTACTGTTTGGCCAACTAAAAGATTCATAGAATCCTTAAGAACATTTCTTGGGAATTCAGTTGGCATATAGTTTTTAGAAACTATACAAGCTGAAAGTAACCTAAACATTGGCTCTATAAACTCTTCATCATTGGGTTGTAAATCTTCGGGATTTACATCTTGATAAAAAGTATTGTAATTAGTTCCTGAACCAAATAAACCATATTGGTCTATTGAATCTTTGTTAGGTTTAGCTTCATTAAAAAACCTATTTGAAATTTCTTCATGGTGATTGGGTACATGGGACATTAATATACTATGCCCATTTCCAAGTACCATGGTATCAACATAATTTGGCATAATGATTATTATTTATCGTTTTCTTGTATCTTGGTCAGCCCTTTTAGGATTTGGATTATTTTTATCCCTTGTTTTTCTATCTGAGGTATCTTTATCTGCCTCCCTTTTTTGTTTCTTTGCACTATCATCTGGTGATGATACTTGATTGGATTCTTCTGGTTTAATTCTAGGTTCTTTTTGGTCTGGTTTGTCATACCCCATTTCCCAAGCAAATTTCTCTTGCCCAATTATTCCTTGATTATAAAGAGAGGTTAAATTTCTAATCTTATATTCCAACCCTTGTTGAACTTTTACTTCATCAGATATTGTAGTAGTTCCAAATGTAACTTTAATTCCTTTATTTGGAAGACCAGCTAGACGTAATTCTAGAGAGTAAATAAATTCTAATACAAAAGAAGTAAGGGTTTGTAAATTCTTTAACTGGGAGATAATCTTTGATAATAAAATACCAGCACCACCTTCAGTAGTATTTGAAGTTACTCCTATTAAATTACCACTAACCCCTAAACCATTTGCAACAGATTGCTGATTCATGGTCCAGGGTTTATCTAAATTTTGTAGGTTTTGGGTAGTTGAATTTAATTTGAATTCATGGTCATCAATAAACCCAGTTACTATACCATCTTTCATACCATTCATCAAATTCACTTTTAGTTGTTTTAATAATCCAACTAATCGGTCTTGGTATTTTTCTATACTTTCTGATGGTAATCTTTGGGGTTTTTGCATTTTAGCTTCCAAGAAGCCAACCATACCCATTACTTCCATGATATTCTTAAAATTGACCCTCATTTCATGTTGACCTTTTAATGAATCTAATGCAGCCATAAATGGTGGTATTCCATATGGTTCATCAGTATCATTATACATACCAACATATAAATAAGTTTCAGTATTAAGTTTTATGTAATCAGGTTTTTCGTTTTGTGGAGAGTATGGATTTTTTTGATATGGGTGGTATACTCCATTACCCAATCTTCTAAAGATAATTGATTCTGGGTTTACAAATACTATAGTTGATATACCATCTAGGTTATTATTTGGTACAGCTTCAATGGATATTGCACCACCTATTAAACATTGTACCATAAATTTATTTACCAAACCATCAATACCAGCAGTATAATTAGTCCACCTTTTACTTGCTTTTTTCAAATGTGAACTCATTTTCTCTGATTCCTCTGGAGTATTATTTGGAAATGATATGGTATGACCAGTATTAGATAACTTAAACATATCTTGTAAAGCTATACTAACATCTGGATTAACTTTATATAAATCTCTTATAAGTGGAATTATTTCAGTCCTAAAACTTGGTAATACCAAGTCCTTAACTCCCATTACACTTATTAGATTATTGAATGATGGTTCATTGGGGACTGATACTCTACCAGGTGGTATTGATGAATCATCTTTCTTCTTATCTTGGTTTACCAATTGTTGTGGTACTGGTTTTTTCCTAAACCATGCAAATAAATTCATAGATTTTTATTATTGGGGTAATACGTATCCATTGTATTGATTTGACTTCCTTATATGATTAGTTATGGCTTTACCAAATATATCATCATCTGAATAGGTTTGGTCATCCATATCTATATCTGAAGCTGAAGATGCTGATGACCTATGTTTACCTCTTGCAACTGGTCTACCATTTGCATCATATATGAAGGTATATGATTCTTGGATAAAGAATGGGTCCTTGATGATTACATTTTCTTTTCTTACATCTTCTTCCAAACCTTCTATTATAACTGTTCTATTTTTGGTTGTTGTTAACCAACCAGGGATTTTTTCTTCCTCTGGTCTACTCTTACCTTTCTTTTTAAGGATTTTGGTATAGTAATAAAGATTTGGATATCCTTCAGCTTGAAGCATTGCAGTAACAGCTGCCCCTATATCATTTGTTTCGGGTGCTAGAAGTGCATTATTAAATTTCATTCCAGTATCACCAAGTAACTTAGCATATCTATCTAGAGGTAATCTTCCTTTATAAATTACTTGTTCTTCCCCTGATTTATCCATACAGGTGAAAGAGGAATAGTCAGTTGCTCTACCAGTTGAACAGTCTGCACCAATGAAATATTCCTTATCTGGGTCTACCTCATTGAATTCCCTATATTGACCCCCCATTTTTGTTAATATTGGAGGATATTCAGATAGCATTTCTTCAATACCCTTGATATCAGCCATATCAAATACTGTATTACCAGAGGATAAGAAGTCACCATCTATTTCTTGGGCAGTTCTTCTTGGACCAAGTGCAGATGCCATTTCTTGGTACCATTTATCATCTCTATCTGGGTGCATTTGCCAATATAATCTGATTGGATTCATTGGATTACCACCAGATATAGCATCTACCCAACTTGAATGATAAAATCCACCAACTCCTAATGGAGTAGAATTAATGATTGCTGAACCACCAGTAGAAAGAGTAGGGAAAGCTGCTGCCCAAATTTGGTTAGCCCATCTTACTGCAGCAGCTTCATCTATAACAAGTAAAGATAGAGATTCTGAACGACCAGCTTGTTCTGAAGTAGGGATTGATTCTATAATTGAACCATTTGAGAATTCCATGGTAGTTGTACTACCAAATTCCCCTACCCTACCATTTATGATTGGGGTTTGAAGATACCAAGGTAGATTCTTATACATGAACTTAATTTTCTTAAGAACCTTTTTTGCTATGGTATCCTTGATTGATATGATGTTTATCTTTTTGTTTGGGTGATACATAGCTAACCATAAACAATACATAGCAATCAATTCTGTAATTCCAGCTTGCCTAAATTTTAGGATTATGTTAAACCTATGTTTCAGGAATTGATAGAGAACTGATTTTTGGTATGGGTATAAAAGAAATTTTACCATACCTAGTACTGGGTTAACTACCCAAACAAAGGTAGAGAATAAAAATACATCTTTTGCTACTCTAGATAAAATCCTTATCTGCTCCTGGTTTAAGCTTTTATCTTCTTTTAATTTTGCCATGATTAGAATTGATAACTTAATTTGAAGTATAAATCTGTTCCAGGATTTGTTTTAATCCTTGGGTAATAAAATAGATTTAACCCAAGTTCATAATTAAATTTACTGGTATTGTATTTTAAACCTAAATTCAAATCCCATAAATTGTTGAATGGTCTCCATTGAAGTTCAGTTAATGGTGAAAATCTTTTGATGAATGATTTTCTTTTTTGAGTCATATTATCCCCAAGATAATTGTATGAGTAATTATCAGTATCAATTGAACAAACCTTTTCAAAGAGCTTTCCATCTGTGTTTAATAATACAAGTTTTAAATCAGTATCAGTTAGAAGAAATTGGATTAGCTTACTTGAATTTGGGAATTGAGAAAGAAACTGAGATGATACTGAAATAAAACTTGAATCAGGGTATAATAGTTTTATTGTATCATTATGGTAAATGATATTTAGAATTTCTATTGTGTCCAAAGTATGAACATAAATAACTTCAGGTTCTTTTGGTTCATCAAATGGTTCCTCTGGAACAAAAGGCTTATCAATATAAACCGTATCTGGTTTTTGGTTTATTGGTTGTGAACCAGATTTATGTTTCAATGAACCAAAGTAATAACCAATCAACAAACATAAAACAATTGGGATTAGGATTTTAAGAATTGACCATAGGATTTTCATAACATAAAAATTTTTCGGATTTATTACCAATAGTTCCCCTTATTCTTTTTGATTTATTCCCTCCTCTAAAAAGAGTAAAATATATTTATTTACCCTTTTAGAGGGTATAAATATATTACGCACACGTGTACACGTAACCTTATAATAGCGTGCATACGTAATATATAGATAGATATATAATATCTATCTATATATTTATATTAATTAAAGATAAGCGCATACGTACGCGTTAGGGGGTTTCCATATTCCTGAATTGTTTTTTTAGGCATTTTTTAAACCATATTCCAACCTCATAAACTGAGCCTTTTGTTAATGTATTTCTTCCTTTATTGAGCCAATAATTTAAATTATTCATATCCATATATACCTTGAACCTTTTTGGGAATCCCATAATAATCCGATATTCCTCTAACCCCATAATATCACCATTGGGATTAAATTGCCTATTTGATGGTCTTACAGTTAATGGATAACTGTTTTTTCTATTCCTATACACTCCTGGTAATGTTTTCATTTTGGTATTTTTCATTGGCCATTTATATTCCTTCTTAAATTCACCTAACCATAAGTTTTTTACTTCTTTTACTGTTAAAGTTTTCTTGGATTTATCAGAATGATGATACATAGCTAGCTTTTTATCATCATTTTCTCTGAAATTTAAGTCCTTTCTCACTAATTTTTCAATTTCTGATACTAAAATTGGGGTTGATACTGGAAAAATATCCTCAAAATTGGATATTTTTATGTCAGAATCCTTCATTATACCAATTAAAATCAGTCTTTTTCGTGATTTTTGTGAATTACCAAAGTCAAATACTGAATGGCAATGAACAATTAAGTGATAATTTTGCAATTTTGCTTCCCATTCTTCTCTTGGAATTAAATCAAAAAGTTTTGGAAGGTTTTCCATTAAGAATATTTTGGGTTTAAACATGCTCAAAGAGGTTAAAAATAGATTCAAAGTTTTATCTTCTTTTGGTTTACCAAGGGTTTTCTTCCTTGAATAACTAAAAACACTAGAATGACCACAAGAAGGGGAACCAATTATAATATCTACTTGGCCTTTAAATGATTCAGGGTCTCTTTTGAAAGGTATTTCACCAAAATTTAATTTCCATTGTTCTTCATTTTTTGTATGAAATACTGCTCTTGGTTCAATATTACCAATTAAATACTTTTTAAATGGGAATAATAAAGCTCCTTGAGCTCCACATACTCCAAGTACTCTTAATTTACCCATGATTTTTATAAGTTTTAGAGGTTATATATTATACAACAAAGGTATTGCGAAATACTACTTCTTATTGAATTTAATTATATAATGCAAAATTATGAAACTTAAAGAAAAAGATGCTTTATTAGTAACTGGACAAGCTCATTATGAAAAAGCTTTAGTAGAATCAGTATTGAAAGGTAATAAATACAAACTTAGTAATGGTATGACCATAGATAATAACCTTAATATTATCAGTATTGTTACTTCTAAGTTTAAGGTTGAACTTTTTGATGAAGATAAATACAATTATTTGTTATCTATGGAAAGAATACCAAGAATCTTAAGTAAAATTAATGAAGGATTGGGGAAATTACCAAATGAATCAGTAATTAAATTATACAATAAACTTAAAAAGGTGGAGGAAAAATATCTATGAATGGTTTAGGTGGAATGATAAGGTATATAATTAGAATACGATATGCCAAAGCAATAAGTGAAAGTACTAGGAATTTTGGGAATTTTTGGCTTGTATTTAAAGGAATGGACGAAGAATTCTCAAATTTCAGAACTTTTTTCTTACCTTGTGTAATTATGGCTTTGGTTATTGGGGCATTATTTTTAATATTTCTAGCAACAGTATAATATGGGAATAAAGATTCTAATTCTGATATACTTTATTGGGTTAATATTAACAGTAGCAATAGATTATACTGTTAGAAAATCAGGTGTAAAAGGTGTAAAGAATAACTTAAGACACTTTTTTATAATGACTACTGTATTTATGATATCCCCAATATTAATTCTTAGTTTACTATTATATACAGTAATAACACTTTTTAAAAAATAACCATAGTATTACTCATTCCTGAATGTCTATGTTTCACTGTTCCTACCATCTGGGTTTGCGAAAATCTGGGTGGTATTTTTTTTATATACTATTCTGATATGAAGAACCAAATAATAACCCAAAAAAAAAGAAAATAATATGTTAATAATTCCAATTATACCCAAAGAAGAGTTAGATGGGTTTGAAGTAAAACTTGATAGCCTTACCCCAGAAATGGGATTTTATTTGACCAATGTATTCAATAGTGGGTCAGCCAAATCTCTAACTCCAAGTGATATTGCATTTGATATATATGTTACTAGAAGTGATAATACACCATTGATACGTCTATTTGCATGTTCTGTTATTCAGAATATTGTTACTTCAGAAAGATATTGTAATATTATGGTAAGTGACAATAAATATGTTGATTTACACGGTATTGATTTTGACCCCAGTAATGCTAATGATTTACAAAGAAATTTTACTACTGTATACCTTACTTCTACTTCCCAAAGTTCTACTGGTAAAAAATTTATGTTTGGTGGCTTACAAATCTCTACAACTGGTAATTTTGACCCCAGTATGGAAGAATCTTGGGGATTAGAATGTATTAATATTGAAATTTTAAGATAAAAGAAGTATTTGGTTCTTCCTTCTTTTACTATTCAATTCCTCTATTCCAAGTAGAGGAATTTTTTTTATGACCAAATTGAGATATAGTAGACATATTCAATATAAAACAATTAATATTATGAGTAAATTTGATATCCTTAGGAAAAGATTTAATCAAATACCAGTAGGTGAAAAATTTGATTTTATGGATTTAATAAATGACCTTGGTTATTCACATACAACAGTTTTGGGATATAGAAGTAATTTTGAAACTAGAGGTTATATGGAAAGGGTAAGTGTAAAACTAGAAGGTTCTAGAAAAATTAAAATTACCTTTAAGAAGATTAGAGACTTATATGAAAATGTATATGAATTACAGGAAAAAAGAGAAAGGAAACAATTGGAATTATGGAACGAAAAATAGGTGAAATATTTAATTATCAGGATAATTGGTACCAATGTATTGAGAATACTGGGTATGGGTGTATTATATGCCATTTCAATACTCATAATAATATTTGTTGTAATAATGTACTTAATATAATAGGAAATTGTTTACCACCTTATAGGAAAGATTATAAATCCGTAGTTTTTAGGAAACTTGAAAAGGTTGGGAATCCAATTATGGTAGAGAATAAATCATATCAGAAAATAAAGGTCCCTGATTCTCTTTGTAATAATTGTGCTTTTTATGATAATTTTTCAAGAAACTGCAAATTGAGTTACTATATAAA
>ERZ773139.245-NODE-245-length-77116-cov-44.802896_pt1 | contig 77116 bp, 50 predicted proteins | sample MGYA00580854_ERZ773139 | MGnify/ENA primary metagenome ERZ773139 (study PRJEB29015, sample SAMEA2737809) | human gut metagenome | biome: human gut; feature: human-associated habitat; material: faeces | place: China | collected 2012 ...
GGCTTTATGCCGTGACGGGAGAGCCGTTCAAGCGCTTTGTTTTTGCCCGCAATGAGGAAGGAGACAAGGCGAGCGTGACGGAAAGGACACCCGGAAGGAGCGACTTCGTAACGACCTGGTGGAAGAGTGAAGGCGTATGGTGCCTTGGCAAAGGCACGGGAGATGCCGCCATCCATACGGAGAGGACGCGCACGGAAGTTTCTGAAAAGGAATGGACCCTGCTCACGGAAGTGAGGATGGGGAATGAAGGACCGGTGGTTTCCAGCATGATGGAGAGCTACAAGGCCACCCCGCAGGGCAACCTGCTGATGAGCAGGACGGAAGGTTATGGTTCCGGCATGGCCCGAACGACTGACTATGAGTATTCCGCCAACGGGGTTCTGACGAAAGAAACGCGTCCGGACTGTTCCGAAGTCAAGTACGAACAGGATCGTTTTGGCCGTCAGATTCTTGTTTCCACACCGTATAAAGGCTTTGCGGAAAAGAGGGTGAAGACGACCTACTGCGAAGCGAAGTTCAATGACCACGATCCCGCAGAAGTGACCACCATACTTCGGCAAAAGAACAAGGCGGATGTGCAGTTGAGCCAGACGCTTTATACCTACCTTGAAGAAAACGCCGTCAGGCGCGTGGAAGAAAGGACGACCGCGCTTGGGGCTGAAGGAACGCGGCTGGAAGTGACGGAAACATGGCTGGCCTCCGCACCCAGCCCGTATGCCAGGGGACGTATCAAAATGTTCCAAGGCATTGACGGAGTTCAGACAGTATATTCCTATGGACCCAGCATCCGATACGGAGCGGCCTATACCGTGACGGAGGAAACGCAGATAGACGCAACCCCTGTGCCCGGACAGAGCCGCAGAACGGTATCTTTCATTACGGCGGAAGGCAATACGGTGAGGGAGGAAGAACACATCCTGCTCACGGATGGAACATGGTCGCTGCTGGACAGCGCCGACTACGAGTTTGACCTCCAGAACCGCTGGATCAGGAAGACGCGTGGCAACGGACGAATAACGGAACAGGAACTGATGTGCGACGGGCGTCCCCTATGGGAAAAAGGCGAAGACGGCATCCTGACCAGCTACGGCTATGACAGCGCTAGACGGCTGGTGGAAATGATCCGCTCCGCGACGGAGACTACCCCTGAAACCATCATCTCCTATACGAGGGATGCCCTGGGGCGTGTAGTTGAGGAGAGAAAGGACATTGGAGCTATGAGTACCGTGCGCCGGACGGCCTATGACGAGCTGGGGCGCGTCAGTTCCGAGACGGATGAACTGGGAAGGGTTACGACCTATGTTTATAGCAACGACGGATTAACGACAACGGCGACGCTTCCCCATGGAGCAACCCTGATTCGGACGACTGCCCCTGACGGTACTCTTCTCTACCAGGGAGGGACGGGACAGCAGGAACTGGCTTACAGGATTGACACGATGGAGGACGGAATCAGGAAAGTCACATTGGAACCTCAGCCAGAAGGAGACCCGGTAGCAACGTTCCGGGAAATCACCAACGGTTATGAGGAAATCATCCGCACGGCCACAGCCAACGCTCTGGGCAGTTTCTATTACAGCCGGTTCACGTATGATGAACGGGAGCATCTTGTCAAGACGGAGGTGGATGCGGGAACGCCTGCCACGGCCATGGCCCCGACATTGAAGGAATACGACGCCTTTGGCAATGTGACCAAAGAGACGTGGAAGCTTGACGAAAACCCTGACACTTCCAATTCCAGCATTACGACTTATGCGTATGCCGTGGAGCAGGAGGATGACGGGGTGTACCGGGTTACGACGACGACCAGGAACAACGGCCAGGCAACGACCTATGACGTGATGGAAAAGATGTTGATTTCCTCCCTGTCCGCGACTTTGGAAAGCAAGACGGTTTCCATTGATGCAAGAGGAGGAGAAAGGGTTTCCTGGACGGAATATGCCGGAACCACGAAACGAATCAGCAAGAACAAAGTCCCCGGTTGCGAAACTGCGGCAAGTTTCCTGATCGTAGACGGAATCACCACTACTCAAACCGATCATGCCGGAGTAACGACAGGTAGCGCCCGGAGCTATACGGAAACAGGAATGGTGCTTTCTTCCACGGACGCACGCGGGAATGTGACTACAACTGTCAAGGACATTGCCGGGCGAACGGTTAGCATAACGGACGCAGAAGGTAACGCTACTGCCTATGCCTACGAGGAGCCGATCAATTCACCCACAAGGATGACGGACGTTCTGGGGCATACTTCCTGCTACGCCTATGATATGAGAGAAAGGAAGATCGCGGAATGGGGAACGGGCATCCAGCCTGCCGTCTTTGCTTATGACAACGCCGATCATCTAATCAGCATGCGAACGTTCCGGGTGAGCGGGGAAACCATCACAACCGACCCGCGGGAACGGACTGATGGCGACACGACTACCTGGACTTACGAGAAAGCCAGCGGTCTTTTGCTGCGCAAGACCTATGCGGATGAGACTCATGAGGATATATCTTATAACGTTTTCAATATGATTACTTCAAAGATAGATGCAAGAAATGTGACTGTTTCTTTTATTTATGATCTCAAAAAAGGAGTAAATACTTCTATTATTGCCGATGATGGAACTCCAAGCATTACCTATGCTTATAACCACTTGGCCCAGATGACCCGTGTGACGGACGATGCCGGTACCAGGGACTTTGCCTACAACCAGTACAATGAACTGGTGACGGAAACGACGACGGGACTGGCTCAAAGCACTCTGACACGCCAACGCGACAGCCAGGGCAGGGATGCGGGCTACAGCCTGCAATACGGCAATTCCACCGTCCAGCAGACGGCTCTGGGTTACGATACTGCCGGAAGGCTCTCAACCGTGGAACTCAACGGAATGGCAACTCCTTTTGCCTATGGCTACAATGCCAATAACGGTCTGCTGGAGACGCTGAATTATCCCAATACGCTAAAGAGATGGTACACACGGGAAGAAAAGCGGGACCTGGTTATTAAAGTGGATTATCTGCGTCCGGGAGGTCAGAATTATCCGGCCAAGGTTGATTACACCTATGACGCCCTTGGCCGCCCGGTGACAAAAAAGGATTATTTCAACGCGCCCAATCCCGACCTGACGCACAACTACACGTATAATGACCGTGGAGAGCTGACGGCAGACGCCATGAGCCGTGGAGGAACGTACAGCTATGGCTATGACAATATCGGCAACTGGGAAACCTCCCGGGAAGGAGCGACTGCTCTCATCAGTTATGAAGCCAATGACCTCAACCAGTACACTTCCATTGAGGAAGGGGAGCAGGTTGTGTTTGTTCCGCAACATGACGAGGCCGGGAACCAGACGAAGACCAGGACGGCTACAGGGGAATGGGATGTTGCCTACAATGCCTTGAACCAGGCGGTGAGTTTCACGCAAGGCGACAAGCGCGTGGAATGCCGTTACGACTACATGGGAAGGCGAGTGGAAAAATCCGTTTATGAGGGAGAAGATCTTGTTTCCTGCAAGCGCTTCCTGTACCAGAATTACCTGCAAATTGCGGAACTGGATGCAACTGATACAACGGAGGAGGCAACACCTATCCTGCGCAAGACCTACCTGTGGGACCCGATGGAATCTTTAGCGACACGCATTTTTTCCATGAGTCTATTTGATGAAACGGGAACTTACCGGGAAGACCTGTACTACACGCATGACCTGTTGAAAAACACAACGGCTCTGTTTGGCATCAAGGCTGGAAGAAGAGCCTTGTATGAATACGGGCCTTATGGTAGTGTAATCAAAATGGAAGGCAATGCCGCCGAACTGAATCCATTCCGCTTCTCAAGTGAATATTCAGATGACGAATTGGGATTGGTTTATTACAATTATCGCTACCTCAATCCTATGGAAGGCAGATGGATCAGTAGGGATTCTCTTATAAAAGAAGACGGAGATAATTTGTATAAATTTTCTGGAAATAATCCTATTGATTTTTACGATATCCTAGGAAATGATCACACGAAACTTAATAAATTTAAAGTAGAGAAAGTTCCAGGAAGAACTATTGCTCCTCGTTTGGGCGCTGGGTTCGCTAGCAAATCTTCAATGTCAATAGAACTGACATCACTACCATTTTGTTGTAAAGTTTCTCCTTCGGGTGGTCCCACTTTCTTAATAAAGATGACACAGGAAGAAGAAGCCTACAAAAGAGCGGGTGTGACTTATGATTTTGTCAAAAAACATGAGGTTCATCATTATTCAGATTTCAAGAGGAATATTAACGCCTATATAGATTTAGTTAACTCTTTTTCCGGTATTAGCGGAAAAGATTGCACTGATTTAAAAAAATACTTTGCTGCCGCAGATAAATATTATATGGCGCAATTTGATTATCTAAATGTAAAATTGGATGCTAAAGACTATAAAGAACCTTTGAAATCTAAAAAAGAACAAGAACTTCCTGCTGCAAAAACAAAAAGAGATGAAGCGAAGAAAGAATTTGATAAGCTGAAGAAAAAAATAGAATCATGATTACTAAATACATCTAATCATCAAGGGCCGTGTGCAATATCATCATTGATTTGCACGCGGTTCATTTCATAGATACATTACTATAATAAAAATTCATGAATAAAAAAGTATTAAAATATATTTTGTTTTTTGTCTTGGGATGGTTTTTCTGTTCTGTTCAATGCCTGTTGGTTAGTATATTTTCTAGTGACAGAGCGTTTTGCAAGAAAATAGAGGTATTTCCATTTGAGATTTCCATAGTTTTTGAACAAGATGAATATTCAGAATCAAATGAAATAGAATATTCTATATTCAATTTTTGCATAATGAAAACATATTCAAAAAATCATCTTTCTCCTAAATTGGATGGTTTCCCTAATTCTTTCAACGAATAATGCTATTACTTAGACTTAATACTCATTAAATAAGATAAAAAATCACACAGCAAGCAAGACATATTCCGTGGAATCCTTTGTTCCTGCCTGGACGATGAGTCGTGGAGGGACGTACGGCTATGGCTATGACAATATCGGCAACCGGAAAACCTCCCGGGAAGGCACGACTGCTTCTGTTGATTACGAGGTCAATGTCCTGAATCAGTATACTTCTATTGAGGAAGGGGAACAGACTGCATTCATTCGGGATATGATGCTGCCAGACCAGGACGGCTACAGGGGAATGGGATGTTGCCTACAATGCCCTGAACCAGGCGGTGAACTTCACGCAAGGCAACAAGCGCGTGGAATGCCGTTACGACTACATGGGAAGGCGAGTGGAGAAATCCGTTTATGAGGGAGAGTCTCTCGTTTCCCGCAAGCGCTTCCTGTACCGGAACTACCTGCAAATTGCGGAGCTGGATGCAACCGATACAACGGAGGAGGCAACACCCATTCTCCGCAAAACCTATCTGTGGGACCCGATGGAACCGGAAGCCACGCGCATTCTTGCCATGAGCCTGTTTGATGAAACGGGAACGTACCAGGAAGACTTGTATTACACGCATGACTTCATGAAAAACACGATAGCCCTGTTTGGCATCCAGGCAGGAAGAAGAGCCTTGTATGAATACGGGCCTTATGGTAGTGTGGTCAAGATGGAAGGTAATGCAGCCGAGCTGAATCCGTTCCGCTTTTCAAGCGAGTATTCCGATGACGAATTAGGATTGGTCTATTATAATTACCGTTATCTCAATCTCTCATCTGGCAGATGGATTAGTAGAGATCCCATCCAAGAATCTGATGGATGGAATTGGTATAGGTTTGCAAGGAATAATAGTATTTACAAGGTTGATTTTTTGGGGTTTGCGATTTTTGTTCTTTCCGCATTAGATCCAAATGATCCTCAAATAACTGGATCCCAGGTCAAAATAACTCCTAAAGATTTGAAGGCTATAGATAATTTTTTAACTGATTTTGATACAGTAGATGAAGATATGTTCAATAAATCAGTAAAAAATAAGAAAGTCAAATTTGATGGGAAAGAGTATAATGGCACTCAAGCAGATTACCGAAAGAAAGTTGTTAGAGAAAAGAATTCCAAGACGGAAAATGTAGCTACAGGCGGATTGTCTGCTGTAATAGAAAAACTTAAAAGTTATGCTAAATTGGCTACCGAAGACTATGATGTTCTCGGTTTGGTGGCTCATGGAGGATATGAGAGGTTGTCAGACGGGGGATGGAAAGCTACGGGTTCTGCAAATTTAGCAGGAGTTTGGACAAAAATGACAGAAATCGAAAACGCATTAAATGGAATTGGTAAACATGTCAAGTGGTCAAGTTGTTTTAGAGATGTTAAGCATAAGGAGGTTCCTACGATACGGGCTGCTCGAGGGAAGGTTAATTTTAGTTACAAAGTCACGAGACAAGGAGGAAAAGAGATTAGCAAAGAAAAAATAGGATGTGTCATTACTTTTACGCCATTTAATTTTAGCCGATATAGAGCAATAGAAGAAGGCCCTGATGCAGTCGGTAAACCAGAGTTTGTAGAATAAATAACTATTGTGATGAAAATAATTTGTTCTTTTATTTTCCTGTTTTGTATGCCGAAGGCAATTTGTGCACCCGAGATATGGACGCCATTTCCTGTTATAGGACAGGTGGAAGGGAGTTGTATTTGGTATTATTCAGACATTCAAACAAGTACATCGGGCGCTCGAAAGCATCTTTGTGTTTTTGGATTTAAGAAAAAAACGGGTACGGAAGAACTGACTATTATACCTATACTGAAGTTGCCTGCTGTCAAAGGTGTCGTCTATACTTGGAACATAGAAGATCAAGTTCTTATCATAAAGAAGAATGATCAGATTGTTGTTAAGTTAGAATTGAAACCTTTAGAGGAGTTGGCAAGGCGAGATAAAAATCTTGAAACGTATCAAAATGATGATGACATAAGGCCTACCAATATACATGTGGATTTGGATGCCCGAAAATGAGGAACATTTCATGTTCAGTTTGAGCGGGATGTCGATGCCTTGACTCGCGTACTGCTGTTGAAAACGACCGGGACTTCCCTCCATATCCAGGACCGCCCCGTGGAGGAGGAATTCGTGCTTATAAATAATAAGTTTAGAATCAAGTATTAATTTATAAATAGGAAAAAATATCAGAATTATTTCCTTTAGTCTTGTGGAAATCGCTCTCTTTGTTTTACTTTTTCCGAATTCTTGATGAACAGCGCCAGCCTTTCATTGTTGCCATCCAAATTTCCTCGATGACTGATACAAACAGCCTTACAAGATTACCCTATATAGTTCCGAAAAATATTATTCTGGAGAAGAAATTGAAATTGGTGGCCATATCACAACAGATGGTGGCGATGATCATAACGTTATTATGAAATTCATAGATAACGATCAAGATAGAAACGACTATGGTGCTGATTGTTTTGGCTCTTTGATTCTAGTCTTCAAACTGGAGGAATAGAAAAACAAAAGGAAAGCTGGAACATTGGTGGGGGGATGAAAGATACATGGTCATATCCTAAAATGTTTTCTTACGAGGAACATCCTACGGAAGGGGAAGTTACTTTTAAGGGAACGGCTTACTATACATCGAAAAAACCTGGTATGGGAAAATCTCCTGTATGGACATATGCAGGAGACGAGGCGGAACCTCTGTGTAAAGGAGGAGTTTGCCTTGCCGATACATCCCACAATGGACTTGGAAAAAATCCGACAGCGGATTCTAACAAAGTGACAAGAACCTTGAAAATATCATGGTGCTGTTGTGAATCCAATAAAGATACCAAATTTGAATCATGAGAATGTTACCCTCTGCATGCTGTATTGGATTTCTATGTACGTTGATTTCCTGTACTCACAAAAATATTGGACAAAACGATGTTGAGCATATTGAAATCATTCATGATCAATTTAATCCAAAAGTAGATGATTTGTATTTACCTGGTTACAAACGTTATTCTTGGACGGATTATCCCTCCGACAGTATTCGGGAGATCAGGGAGAGGGCGAAACGCCTGAAACAAGGAATGGATGAACAACAGGTGATTGCCCTGATGCGTCCTTTGGTTGTAAGTTCGTCTTTTTCTTTTCTGCTGGCAAAGTACAGGGATCCGGAAATTATAAAAAAGGAGTTTCATTTTAATGAATCTTCAAAAGATTTGGTGAAGATCAATCAGTCATCTTATGATCCAAAACGTTCTGATAGATTCTACATCTTCATGGAAATTCCCTTTTCTGAGAAAACAGGGAAACTCCGGAAAGATGGACGGGAGCTTGAATTGGATGTAAAAAGAATTCGTCATGGGACGGATGCTTTAGAATTTGAGGGATATCGCCTGCCCGTTTCTGAAAAACGTCCGATGTATCGGTATAGATAACAGATGAAATGAGGTTTCCATGAGGATACATGAAGAGCCCCGAAATATTTCGGGGCTCTTTTTTGCTCAATGGTATTTTACCTGTTTTCTTATCATGTGACTTTTGATGCCGAAAAATGGCTTGAAATGAAAAACGTGAAGTAGCCTTATGATAGTGTAATTAGGATGGAAGGTAATGCAGCCGAGCTGAGTCCGTTCCGTTTCTCAAGCGAGTATGCTCATGACGATGTAGGATTGGTCTGTTATAATTACCATTATTTCAATCCTATGGATGGCAGATGGATCAGTAGATATCCTATTCAAGAATCTGATAGCGGAAATTTGTATGAATTTACTAGGAATAATAGTATTTACATTTCTGATTTTTTAGGACTGCTGTTTTTGTTCTTTCTACCTTCGATCCGAATGATCCTCAACTAAATGGGTCCCAAGTTAAAATAGCCGATAAAGATATAAAAGCTATAGATGATTTTTTAGCGGATTTTGATACAGTAGATGAAGATAGGCGGATAAAACTTAAGTAAAACACTGGTAAAGAGTGGTTGGTCAGTAGATCAGTAAAAAACTCCCAATTCCTGCCTTGATGAGCTTCTCCCTTTAGGCAGGAATTTTTGTGATCTGATATTATCAGGAGACCAAGTTTTTATGGATGATTTTCCAAAAGCGCATAAAGCCCTCATGAAGAATCCATATTTTATTGTAAAGGGCTCCCGGATGTTCCGGGAGCCTTTTTGTTTTTCCATTTTCCTGATGGATTTTTCGGGAAAGAAGCAGTAGGTTGGGAATTGTTTCCCTGCCTCTCCATGAATATGCCTCTTCATTGCCTGCTGCTCCAGACTCCGGGAGAACTCCTGGAAGGTGAAAAAGACTTCCTCCGGCTGGGGTATGCCGTGGAAGCCTTTCCGTCCACACAGGACGCCTCCTGCCTGGATGATGCGGAACCGGAAGAACTTCCGCTGCATGCCTATGCCCCCGGCTGGCGCCATGGCGACCTGCCTGTGGTTCGTTCCCGCCGTGCTTCTCTGGTCCGGATGCTTGCCGATCCCCGCTGGCAGAAGGAGGATCATGCCCGACAATGAACCGGCACAAGTCCGCAGGAACATTCGCCAGACGCAGAACAGTAACTGCCGTTGCGCGCAGACTGTGGAAACTCAGAGGGGCAAGTCTCCGCCTGTTTCCTTTCGCTGCTGGAGGATTCTTTTCAATGTATCCGAATTTCTTCAGCAGAGCGTTGAATTCGATGGAAAGTTTACTTGACGTATGATCCGCCTGCGCGTGACGCATTGCCGCTACCGGAAATACGTAATCGCTCGCACAGTTGCAAGCCGTCTGTCCAGAACTTCCTTCAAAGGCAAGATGATGGGCTTGTTCATGTGTCTCTTGGTTTTTTGGGCCGTCATCGAAATGCTTCCACCTTCCATGTCAATTTGCTTCCATTGGAGGGTAGCGATGTCGTCCAAACGCTGGCCTCCTGTATAAAGGCAGACGCGTATCATGTCGGGCCATTCCCCCGGCAGGATTTCGGTCAATCGTTGAGCTTCCTCGACTGTAAAAGCGCGCCTTTCGGTAGCATCGGCACGGTTGATCTTGCTGGGACGCACCCCCTTGAAAGGATTGTACGGAAAGAGCCGTTCGTTGACTGCCTGTTGAAAGGCCGCATTCAAACCGTATAGGTAAATGCTTACCGTCTTGGAACTCAGCAATTCCAAATATTTTTCCATGAACCTTTGCGCTTGGGCCTCCGTCACCGTGTCCAGGGGCATTTCCTGTTTGGGTCCCAGAAAGTCGAGAAAACACCGGATAGCCTTCCCGTAACGAAGTGGTGTTAGCGGTTTTGAATCTGCTATGCACCGGAAAGTCGATGTATAGCACAGTGCATAACAAAACCATGTAATAGGACTGAATATCACACAATCTGCTACCAAGGGAGGCCTTGTAAAATGAGGGGTTTACAATAACCCCAAAGGCAAAAAATGGAGCGGATGATGGGATTCGAACCCACGACATCAACCTTGGCAAGGTTGCGCTCTACCCCTGAGCTACATCCGCTTTGGATGACCGGAGCCTTGTGGCATCCGTGTGGCAGAAAATATATAGGGTTATTCGGATTTGGCAAGATTTTTTTAGAGAAAAATTCATGTTCACCGGAATAGGGCCATGCTGCCGTACCTTTTAAAGAGGACTGATGGTTATGTGGAAGGAGCGGGGAGGACGGGAAGGTGCCAGGCTGCTTTTTCGGGTTGTTCCGGTTTGACTTCGGGGAAGGCGGCGTTTTGTTGCTCTTTCAGTTCCGCGGCCGTTTTGGTTCCATGTTCCAGCAACAGTTTTCCTTGGCGGCGTCATGGCGGTTCCTGGCGTGGGCCAGCATGGAAATCGTTCCCCTATGTACGGCATTGACGTTGGCTCTCTGTTCCAGATAAAATTAACCTGCTCCGTATTGCCGCGGCAGATGGTATTCTTGAGCGCCGTATCTTCGTTAACCGATCGTTTGCAGTGTGGTTCCGTAGGTTTCAGCAGTTGCTGGGCCTGGGGCGTGCGGATGACGGTAAAGGCGTACGGGGTGAATTCATCCGGCTCCGGGGCCAGGCGGTTTTCCGCCAGCAGGTCTTCCGAGTCCAGGCCGGTCTGCGCTTTCAACCGGGCGAAGGCCAGCAGGTTGTCCCTTCTGTCCCGCCATCAGGAGACGCAATCCTCCAGAGGATGACTGTGGTCGGCATCTCGGGGTGGTCTTAACCGGAAGAGCATGTATTTATCCCTTATAACGGCGGAATGGCGTCGGTGTCCGAAATGAAGCGGTTTTTGCGGAAAGAATGTGTAAAATCTTGAAGAACTCCCTGTTTCCATAAAAAACGGGGCTGTTTCGGAAGGCGCGTTTTCCGTGCCCTGGAACAGTCCCGTGAAGAAAAGGGAGTCAATGGAGGAGATTAGTAGCTTCTGGCCCAGAGGACGCGGCGTTCCGTCATGCGGCCGGTGAGGATGCAGGGAGCGGGTTCCCCGCGGCCCAGTTCGCCGAGCGGGATGCAGCGTATGGAGATGCGCAGGCGCTTGGCGAGTTCCTCTTCCTCTTCCGGGGAGCCGTCCCACGGCACCTGGAGCCAGTCGGCGTCTCCTTCTCCGGAGAAGTTTTCTTCCAGCTCCCGCAGGGTGGAGGCGGGGCGGATGTGGGCGTCCCGGAAGGCGATGGCCCGTTGAAGCAGGGTATCCTGGATGTTCTGGAGAATGTCCGTGACGGTATCAACCAGTTCCGTTTCCGGGACGAAGGATTTTTCATTGACGGGCAGGTCGCGCCGCTGGAGGCAGACGGAGCCTTTTTCCAGGTCCCGGGGGCCGATTTCCAGGCGCACGGGCACTCCCTTCTTCACCCATTCCCATTTCTTGGCGCCGCCGCCCAGGTCGCGCCTGTCCACCAGCACGCGGAGCGGCTGGCCGTGGAAATTCTTGGCGCGGAGGGTGTTCGCCAGTTCCTCGCAGTGGTCCAGAATGGCCTGGCGGCTTTCTTCCTTGGGCGTGACGGGGATGATGACGACCTGCTGGGGAGCCACGCGGGGCGGGCAGACCAGGCCGTCGTCGTCAGAGTGCATCATGATGAGCGCCCCGATCATGCGGGTGGAGACACCCCAGGAGCTGGTCCAGGCGAACTGCTGGGTATTGTCCCTCCCGGCAAAGCAGATGTTCTGGGATTTGGAGAAGTTCTGTCCCAGGAAGTGGGAGGTTCCGGCCTGGATGGCCTTGCGGTCCTGCACCATGGCTTCCACCGTGTAGGTCTGTTCCGCGCCGGGGAAGCGTTCCGCCTCCGTTTTTTCCCCGGGGATGGTGGGAATGGCGAGCACATCCCGCTGGAAGTCCTCGTAAACCTTGTGCATGGTGAGGGTTTCCTCAATGGCCTCCTCACGGGTTTCATGGGCCGTGTGGCCTTCCTGCCACAGGAATTCAGCCGTGCGCAGGAAGATGCGGGGCCTCATTTCCCAGCGCATCACGTTGCACCACTGGTTCACCTTGAGGGGCAGGTCGCGGTAGCTGGATGTCCAGCGGGCGAAGGCCGCGCCGATAACGGTTTCCGAGGTGGGGCGGATGACGAAGGGTTCCGTGAGCTCCCCGGTAGGAATCATGCGGGTCTTTCCGGTGGCTTCATCCTTCTGCGCTTCCAGCCTGTGGTGGGTGACCACGGCGCATTCCGTGGCGAAGCCTTCGGCGTGCTCCGCTTCCTTCTCCAGATAGGAAATCGGAATCAGGAGGGGGAAATAGGCGTTCGTGTGGCCGGTGTCCTTGAAGCGCTGGTCCAGGTCCTTCTGGATGAGTTCCCAGATGGCGTAGCCCCACGGCTTGATGACCATGCAGCCGCGCACCTCGGAATTCTCCGCCATGTCAGCGGCCTTGATGACTTGCTGGTACCACTCGGGAAAGTCCTGGGAGCGGGTGGGGGTGATTGCAGTTTGTTGAGACATATTGGATGGTATGTTGAATGGAGCGGGCGCGGCCCGCAAAGGAAGCTCGGAATATTAAAAGGGGGCGTTTCTGTATTCCCGGTAATTGCTGTAGGCGAAGAGGGCCATGAATATGGGAATGAAGTAGCCGTGGAAAAGCTGGAAGCTGAGCAGCCCGATGAGGATGGACGTGATGAACCCGGTCATGAACACTTTCCTGGGGGAGCGGATGAACTGGGCGATCAGCTGGCCGCCGTCCAGGGGGTAGATGGGCAGCAGGTTCAGGATCGTCCACCATTCCCCGATCATGATGAGGCAGGAGAGGATGTAAAGCTGGGGGGAGATGGCCGCCGCCGTGAAGGGGCTGATGGCCAGGTCCCAGAAGGTCAGGTTGTGCGCGGTCATGACCGGAGCGACGATGTTCCAGGTAATCCACAGGCTGATGATGCCCAGCAGCAGGGTCATCATGGGGCCCGCCAGAATCATGAGGGCCCTCCCTCCGCGCGTCAATTGCATGCCGTGGCTGCTCGTCAGGCCGCCGAAGAGTTCCAGGACGATCGTCTGCTGGCCGCCGCCCAGCCTGCGGCCCACCAGCGCGTGCCCCATTTCATGGGACAGGATGGCGACGAAGCCGGCAATGACGAACAGGGCCGGATAAATGAGGCCTTCCACACTGTTGATGCTGAGAGCGCCGCCGAAGATGGCCAGCACCACCCAGAAGCTGGGGCGGATGTAAACAGGTATCCCGAACAGGGTGAAATGAATCATGCGCGAGAGGGTAAGGGCAGATTCCCCTTTTGCCAAGCCCGGAGAATGTGCATGCACCGTTTTGGCGTTGGTACGGTGCAGGGGATTGTGTTAAAAGGCCTTCATGAGGCTGTTTCCCATCATCCTGTGCTGTGCCGTTCAGGCCGTACGGGGGTATGACGGACCCCCGCCCCTGACGGAGGTGGACGGCCGTTCCCCCATCCGCATGGGGGGGGAATTGCTGGGCGGCTACCGTTCGGACTACATCCACCGCGGGGAGAAGCTGGGCCCCAATTCCGTGGAAGGCCAGATTTCCGGCGGAGCCTCCCTGTCGGACTCATGGGCGGTGAGCGGGGAACTCTTCGCCATCCGCAACTGGCAGGGGCGCAATTTCAGTCAGACCACCCTGCACGGGGAACTTCAGTATTACCTGGCGGACGAGTGCACGGCCGGACTGTTTGTCAACGGGCAGTGGTATGATTCCTGCCCCCTGAAAACCGGGGTGGAGCCCGGCCTGTCCCTCAAGTGGAACCCCATGCCGTCCTGGTCGTTCAGCGGCTCCTTCCTGTATGATTCCGGGCAGGAGGGGGTGTACTCCCAGTGGGGCGTTACCTGGCAGCCCCTGCTGTGTGAATCCGTCGCCATGGTGAATACGGTTTCCCTGGGGTTTTCCCATGATTACCTGGGGAGAAACGGCTTGAAAGAACTGATGGTGCGCACGGGCGCGCGGTGGGCCGTTTCCGGCAGTCTGCGGTTGGAGCCTTTCCTGGGGTGGTATTGCGGCTACGGGCGTGACGATTTCAAAAAAGTGGTGCTGGGCCTTTGGTGCTCTTACGTTTTTTAACGGGTGGATTTCTCCGGTTTTCCGGCATTTTCCAGTTGCCAAACGGGGAGGCTTGGTCATAATGGCCTGCGTATTATGAAGCCTACACTTCTTGTTTTAGCAGCTGGTATGGGTAGCCGTTACGGCGGTCTCAAGCAACTTGACCCGATGGGTCCCAATGGTGAAGTCGTTCTCGACTATTCTGTTTATGATGCCATCCGGGCCGGTTTCGGAAAAGTGGTATTCATTATCCGCCGTGACTTTGAAGACATTTTCAAGGAAAAGGTCGGCAGCCGCTTTGCCGGCAAGATTGAGGTGGATTACGCCTTCCAGTCCCTGGACGACCTGCCTGAAGGATTCTCCGTGCCGGAAGGCCGTGAAAAGCCCTGGGGCACCGCCCATGCCCTGCGCGCCGCCCGCCAGGTGGTGAAGGAACCCTTTGCCGTGGTGAACGCGGATGACTTTTACGGCGCGGACGCCTTTGTGCAGGCCGCCAAGTTCCTGACCTCCACCACGGATGAACCCGGAAAGGCCCATTACGGCATGATCGGCTATCCGTTGAAGAACACCCTCTCCGACAACGGGGACGTGAACCGCGGCATCTGCTCCATCAAGGAAGGCCTGCTGGACGGGGTGGAGGAATTCGTGAAAATCCAGGCTGATGAAGACGGCGTGGTGCGCGGCAACAACCTGAAGGGCGAACGCCTGCCCGTGGACCCCGGCGAACTGGTTTCCATGAATTTCTGGCTCTTCTCCCCCTCCTTCATTGAGCTGACGGAAGACCGTTTCATTGACTTCCTGAAGGAACACGGCCAGGAGCCCAAGAGCGAATGCTTCATTCCCACCGTGGTGGACGCCCTGATTCATGAAGACCGCGCGGACTGCGCCGTTCTTCCCACCTCCTCCACCTGGTTCGGCATGACCTATCCCGGGGACAAGCCCATGGTCGTGGAAGGCATCAACAAACTCATCAAGCAGGGCGTATACCCTGAAAAGCTCAACTAAGCCTCTTTTCCCATGCACGATCTCAAGGCTGTATCATCCCTGTTCGATCTCCGGGGCGACTTCGTCCACGGTTACTCCTACGGCAGCGGCCACATCAACGACACCTACTGCATCTGGGTGGACCAGGCGGGCCAGCGCATCCGCTACATCCTCCAGCGCGTGAACCATAACGTATTCAAGCAGCCCATCCCCCTGATGGAAAACGTGAAGCGCGTGACGGACCACGCCCTGAAGCGCCTGAAGGAGGAGGACTGCCCGGAAGCCTACCGCCGCACCCTCACGCTGGTCCCCTCCGTGGACGGCAAGCCGTACGCCCTGGATGCGGACGGCAACTGCTGGCGCGTGTACCCGTTCATTGAACGCGCACGCACTTATGACCAGATTGAAACCACCAGGCAGTGCCAGGAAGCGGCGCGCGCCTTCGGCGAGTTCCAGAAACTCACGGCGGACCTGCCCGGAGAACCCCTGTTTGAAACCATCCCCGATTTCCACAATACCACTTCCCGCCTGGAGGCCCTGAAAAAGGCCATCCAGTCCGACCCCCTGGGCCGCGTGAAGGAAGTGCAGAAGGAAATAGACTGGTACCTGGCCCGTGAAGCGGACTGCCATCTGGTGGTGGACTACCTGAAATCCGGCGAACTGCCCCTGCGCTGCACGCACAACGACACCAAGCTGAACAACGTGATGCTGGACGACGTGACCGGGGAAGGCATCTGCGTGATCGACCTGGACACCACGATGCCCGGTTCCGCCATTTACGACTTCGGGGACATGATCCGCACGGCTACGTCCCCCGCCGCAGAAGATGAAAAGGACACCTCCAAGGTCACGATGCGCATGTTCATGTTTGAGGCGCTGGTGCAGGGTTACCTGAGCTCCGCCAAGAGCTTCCTGACGCCTCTGGAAAAGAGCCTGCTGCCGTTCTCCGGCAAGCTGCTCACGATGGAATGCGGCATCCGCTTCCTGACGGACTACCTGTCCGGAGACGTGTACTTCAAGATCCACCGCCCGGAACACAACCTGGACCGCTGCCGCACGCAGATGGCCCTGGTGGAATCCATCGAGGCGCAGATGGATGAAATGAAGGCCGTTGTGGACCGCTACTAACCAATACCTACCAACATCGGAAAAACATATGAAGATTCTCGTAACCGGCGGCGCCGGATTCATCGGTTCCCACATTGTGGAACACTATCAGGACAAGGCGGAGGAAATCCGCGTGCTGGACAACCTGCGCACGGGCTACCTCAAGAACCTGGACGGGCTCAGGCACACCTTCATTGAAGGCTCCATCTGCGACCGCGAACTGGTGCGCCAGGCGGTGCAGGGAGTGGACTACATCTTCCACATGGCCGCGCTCGTCTCCGTGCCGGAATCCATGAGCAAGATCGGAGAATGCATTGACATCAACGTCAACGGCCTTCTGAACGTGCTGGAGGAAGCTTCCGCCGCCGGGGTCAAGAAAATCGTGCTGGCGTCTTCCGCCGCCATCTATGGTGACAACCCCACCGTGCCCAAGCTGGAAACCATGTACCCGGAACCCAAGAGCCCCTATGCCATCACCAAGCTGGACGGGGAATACTACCTCAACATGTTCCGGGCGGAAGGCAAGGTCAACACGGCCGCCGTGCGCTTCTTCAATGTCTTCGGCCCCCGGCAGGACCCCAAGGGGGCCTATGCCGCCGCCGTGCCCATTTTCATTGAAAAAGCCGTCAAGGGAGAAGACATCACCGTGTACGGCGACGGCACCCAGACGCGCGACTTCATTTACGTGAAGGACATTGTGGGGGCCCTCACCTTCGTGGCGGAGCATCCGGAAGTCACCGGCGTGTTCAATGCCGGGTACGGCGGCCAGATCACCATTGAAGAACTGGCGGACAACATCATCAAGGCCGCGGGTTCCTCCTCCAAGGTGCTCCATGCCCCGGAACGCGCCGGCGACGTGAAGCATTCCCGCGCCTGTGCGGACAAGCTCCGGAGCGCCGGATGGCAGCCCAAACACACCCTGCCGGAAGGCCTGGCGACTACGCTGGAATATTTCAAGGGCATCCTGGGCAAGTAACTTTCCGGAACCTCCGGGTTCATCATCATTCAGGGACTGTCTCCGCTCCTGCGGCGGAGACAGTCTTTTTTCATGCCGGAATGGCTCATGTATGACAAATTCCGCCGATGCTATCATCTGAATCATTCAAAAAGACATTTTGCCATAACGGGAATGGCAGAAGCGCAGCATTCCGATAGGAATGAAAATTCATTCATCATCAAGCAGGTTTCCTGGAATGAGGCAATACTTTGCAGCTACAATAAGATGATTGGCGGAAGTTGATATTTCGTATTTGTTAGAGAAAAAGATTTCTTACAGGAAGGGCGGGCGCCGAGATTGAATATCATTGACAGGAGGAAGGGTTAATAATAGAGACCAAAAACGATATGCATCCCTTCAGAAGTACTTCTGCCAATCACCTAGCTGCGTTTAATGATCCCTATCTTGAACTGGTCATGGCCCGCCGGAAGGAGGAAGCCCGCTGGGGATGGATACCTTTTGCCGCATTCGTCTCCTTTTTATTCGTGTACCGTATCTTCGGCTTGTTCATGCCGAGCAATGATGCGGACGGCTCGGAACCCTGGCTTTTCGTGCTGGCGCTGGCAGGCTGGGGGCTTCTGGCGCTCATCCACATGATTGTGCTTCCCATCTGGATGCTGATCGCCTCCCTCCGTTACTGGGAGGTGAACCGCAGGATGCTGGCGGTGACTGGGCTTCTGTTCAGTATTCTTGCCCCTGTCTGCATGGTTCTGATGCTGTCCTGCTGGTCCGTGTCCGGTTAAAGCGGGGCTTGACCGTTCCACTGGACGCCGCGGGGAAGGGGCATTCTGCGGCGTGAGTCCGGTTGCCGCGGGCTCTCCTGGCTGATGGCCGTTTGGCGGGGCGGGTAATTTCTTCTCCCCTCTTTTTCCTCCTCTTTCTGCGGGGAGGGTACGGCGTTCCCTCCGTGAAACTTGCCGGATTCCGGGGATTGGCCTTTTCTCCGGCCTTCCCAGCGGGTAAAGTGCCTTTAATGGATCTGTTCAGTTTACAGGAAGCGGACGCGAGAGAAGGCTTCGAGCCTGGAGCGGATATGTCCGCTATGCCCCTGGCCGCGCGCATGCGTCCGCGCACCCTGGATGAAGTGGCGGGGCAGAAGCACCTGCTGGCGCCGGGAAAACTGCTGAGGCGCGCGATTGAAACGGACCGATTTACTTCCCTGATTTTTTACGGGCCTCCCGGCTGTGGAAAGACCACCCTGGCCGCTGTCATTGCACAGACGACGAACGCCCATTTCATGATGCTCAACGGTGTGGAATCCAACGTGGCGGACATCCGGGAGAAAATCGCCCAGGCGCAGATGAGGATGAGCATGCACGGGCGGAAAACCGTCCTCTTCGTGGATGAGCTGCACCGGTTCAACAAGGCGCAGCAGGATGTCCTGCTCCCCCATCTGGAAAAGGGAACGGTCAGGTTCATCGGCGCGACGACGGAGAACCCCTACTTTGCGATCAACTCCCCCCTGCTGTCCCGCTCCCAGGTTTTCCCGCTGGAACCCGTGCCGGAAGAGGAGCTGGCCGCCCTGCTGAAACGTGCTCTGGCGGATGCGGAACGCGGCCTGGGAGCGTTGCGCGTGGACATGGAGGAGGAAGCCCTGAACCATCTGGCCGCCAAGGCGGACGGAGACGCCCGGAAGGCCATCACGGCTCTGGAAGTGGCCGTTCTGTCCACTCCTGCCGGGGAAGACGGCGTTATTCATGTGAACCTCTCCGTGGCGGAGGAATCCATCCAGCGCAAGGCCATCAAGTACGACCGCCTGGGTGACTCCCATTACGACACGATTTCCGCCTTCATCAAGTCCATGCGCGGCTCTGATCCTGACGCCGCCCTGTACTGGCTGGGGATGATGCTGGAAGCCGGGGAGGACATCCGCTTCATCGGGAGAAGGCTGGTCATCGCCGCGTCGGAAGATGTGGGGCTGGCGGACTCCAACGCCCTGCGCGTGGCGCTGGACGCGGCGCGCGCGGCGGAAATGATCGGCATGCCGGAGGCCCGCATCCCGCTGGCGCACGCCACCGTTTACCTGGCTACGGCCCCCAAGAGCAATTCCGCCTACATGGGCATCAATGCCGCCATGGATGACGTGCGCAACGGAAAAACGCTGGCCGTGCCGGAGCACCTCCGGACGCCCACGCGCAAGAAGCTGGCCGCCGCCGGCGGTGCGGACGCCGCCAGGCTGGAATACCTGTATTCCCATGATTATCCGGAACATTACGTCCCCCAGGCCTACCTGCCGGAAGGCCGCGTTTACTACACCCCCACCGGAAACGGGCTGGAACTGCGCATCAAGGAGCGCATGGAATACCGCCGCAAGCTGGCGGAGGAAGGCGGGAAAAAGGGCTGAACAGGGCGCTTCCCTTGTCCAAGCTGACGGCGCCAGCATGCCGGCAGATGCACGGGCCGCCTCTCAATTCGTTTTGATTTTTCCGGGAATGCGGCTCCATTCGTCGACAAAGAAGGAAGGAAACGCTTGCGCCAGCTCCTGCATGGGAGCGGGCAATCACTTTTTCCGGGAAAAAGGGGAAGGCAGGAATTCCCGCGGGAACATCCTGCCTTTTTGAAGGTTTTGATAGGGAGAAGGCTTGTGCGCCTCCGCTTTCCGGAAGGAATCAGGGTTCCTTGGTTACGATGATGTCGCAGTCCGCGTCAAACCAGCCCTGGCCCTGGCAGTCGAAGACCAGGTCCGGTTTTTCGGAACCGGAGAGGCGCAGGGTGAATTCGCGCCCGTTTTTGTCTTGCTGGTCCTTGGGCAGTTCGCTGACCACGCGGCTGCCCCTCATGAAGCGGGGATTGCGAATGTTGCAGCCGCCGCTGTTCATCTTGAAGGTGATCTTGTAGTTGCCGGGGCCGTTGAGCATGCTGCCGATGTTGACGCGGGTGGGCGTAAATTCCGGGCGCAGGTCATAGCCCGTAAAGCGCGGCTCCTTGAGGGTGACGGGTTCCGTCAGGAAGCGGTAGTAGTTCTGCGCGCCTGTTCCCATGAGGGTTTTGGGGGAGATTTTGGCGATGTCCGCCAGGGTTTTCAGGGCCTGGTCCTTTTTCCCCTCGCTGCGGTAAAGCCAGAATCTGGCCGCCATGACCTGCTGTTTTTGCAGGGGCGTCAGGCCGGGGATTTTGAGCTGCTTGTCCACATAGGCATGGGCGGCCTTGTAGTCTTTCTGCCCGCCGTTTTTGCCGGAGTCTTCCACCATCCGCTGCACCTTTTCAATGTAGGGCAGGTGCTTGAAGGTGTATTTGAAGTGCATGCCCCTGGTGTCTTCCGGGTCCGCCTTCTTGATTTTTTCCAGAATGTCCTTCCTGGCGGAGGCCGCGTACGGGGGAAGCTGCTGGAGGCCTTCCCCGTAGAGAAGGGCCGCGTTCGCGCCGGAAGAGGCGTCCGCCTTTTCCCACAGGGCATTGGCCTTTTCCTGCTGCTTCACGGCTTCCAGCGCCTGCTTCATGACGGCGGGCAGCGTTTCCTTGGAAACGCCTTCGGACAGGAAGACCATGCCGCCGGCGGGGGAAACCACCTGGATGGCCGGGATATTCCAGATTTCACCGGGAGGCTTGGGCAGCTTCTTTTCCTCTTCCGTCATTTCCTCCCGTTCATCCTGGATGCACCAGAGGACGGGTTCCGGGGAGTCCTTGGCCAGGTGCTCCACGGCGCGGGTGACTTCGCGTGACTTGGGGGACCAGTCCGTTCCGGCCCACACGACGAACATGTATTTGTTGACGGTTTTGGCCTCGTCCTTCACGGCGCTGTAGGCCGGAAGGGCCGCCTGGACGGGCGCGGACAGGAGGAGGGCTGCGGCCAGCAGGCCGGGAACGATGTTGAGATGATGAAACATGGCGTTAATGGAAAAGGGTGCAGGGGTTATTTTTCGTAAACGAGGATGTGGCGCAGGTGCATGAATTCCGGCTGGGCGTTCTTGGCTTCCACCTTGATCCACTTGGCCTTGGTGCCTTCCGGAGCGGTGATGACCCATTCCTTGGGCATGTTTTCCGTGGCGGCCAGGGGGAACCAGGTGGCTCCGTCCGTGGAGGTGGAGACCTCCATCTTCTTCATGCGGTCTTCATTGCCGTTGCGCTTGGTGACTACCAGCCCGGCCAGGTCCACGCCGTTTTTCAGTTCCACAATGACGTTGGGGTTCGCTTCCTTGTCCGTATGCTGGGAGCCGCCGCAGGGGCGCAGCAGGTTGATGTGGTCCCACGGGCTGTCCCACTGGCAGGTGGTGGAGCACCGGACCATGCCGTCCGCGGGCACCAGCTTCCAGCCCTGGGGGATGGCTGCATTGACCGTGTTGGCAGACGTATCGGCGTCAGAGAAGGAGGCGGCCGCCTTGCTCAGGGTCTGGAAGGCCGGGATGGAGCGGGCCATTTCCGTGGCGTAGATGGCTTTGCCGTAGGCTTCCTTCAGCTTCTTGGGATCGGGAGCTTTTCCGGAGGCTCCGGCTTCCCCCGTCTGCTGGGCTACCTTGGCGAAGGCGTTGGAGAAGACGTCCGCCTGGCCGTTTTCCACAAAGGTTTTCACGGCCCATTCCAGCGCCTGGCCGAAGTTGGTGCCGTCCCCCGTTTTCAGGTGCGTGGAGAGGACCGTTTCCAGATAGGCCGCCTTTTCCTGCGGATTGGTCAGGAAGGCGGACTGGGAGTCCAGCACGGGCTGGAATTTGACCGCCCAGGAGGTGGGGGTGGTGGCGATGGTTTCATGCAGGTCCCGGAACCAGGCGATCCGGTCTTCGGACGGGATGTCCATCAGGAACTTGTTCTGCACGTCCTTCAGGATGTCGAACGCGGCAAAGCCGTTCCCCTTGTAGTGGGAGAGGGCGTCCTTGGCGTACACGTACCAGTCGATGGGCTGCATGCCTTCCTTTTCCATCAGCAGGCGCTGAAGCTCCGTGCGGAAGAACGGGTGCAGCGGGGTTTGCTTGAGCGCTTCCCCCCAGGCCTGAATGGCTTTGTCCTTGTTGCCGGCGGCTTCGTCCAGGCGGGCCTGCGCGGCCCACAGGTAGGCCTGGTCCGCCTTGGCGTTGTCCGCAAAGACGTTTTCCATCAGCAGGTAGGAGGTTGGAGCCTGGCCGCCGAAGATGTGGTTGTGCATGCCTCCGTCCGGTCCGCCGAAGCCGCCTTTCCATTCACCGCGCTTCACGCGCACCGCATAGGCGCAGTGGCCGGGCTGCCCCACCGGGTAGGCCGGGATGCCGTGGGCCTGGGCGGCCATGGTGCCGAAGTAGGAGAGGCCGCCGCAGACGCCGCCGATGACTTGCGTGTTTTCCGCGGAGGTGTTGACGTCGCGCCACGGCACGTAGAAGAGGGGTCCCTGGATGGTGTCTCCGAAGAAGTTGTTGCCCGTATAGGGGGCGGCCCAGCAGGCGTCCGTATAGCGCCGCCAGGGGAGGTTGACATGTTCATTGCTCCATTCGTAGGATTTGTCGTCCCACGTATGGCCCACGACGAAGCGCATTTCCCACGGGCGCAGCTTGATGAAGCCGGGATGCAGCTTGTTTTCCTGATGCAGTTTCTTGAATATCTGGTAACGGCGCACCGGGTTGCTGTTGGCGGAGTTGGTTTTCAGTTTTCCCGCCATGGGGCCTGTGGAAAAGACGGAGGCAAGCCCGGTGGCGAGGGGCTGGTAGTCCCGGAAGTCCGCGCTCCTGCCGTCCGCCTTCCAGATGTCGGAAAGGATTTGAAGGCCCTCCGGGGAGTTTTCCGGAATCAGGCCCGCGCCCAGGTAGAGTTCCATCCATGCCGGGTCCTGTAAAAAGGCCTTGATGAAGGCCGTGTCCTGCGGGCTTTTGGAGAAAACGGCCTTCACGTTGTCCGGTCCCGTGACGCGCAGGAGCTCGTGAATGTCCAGCAGGTGGCGGTATTGCTTGTCCTGAAGCAGTTTTTGCTCCGATTTGGTTTGTTCTCCAGCCTTCAGGAGGGAGGAGCGGAGTTCCGTTTGCAGACCGGCAAAGTCGCCCGCGGCTATTTTCTGCGCCAGGGGGGCAGGAAGCTGGCTGGCGGCGGACGGCGCTTCCGTTTCAGGTTCCGTCAGATCCTGCGCCATGCAGACGGGCGCGGCGAGCAGGGCGGTGCAGAGAAGAAGATGTGAAATATTCATGTGGAAAAGCTTGTTTAAGGATAGCAGAAGAAGGGGGGAGGAAGCCAGTGCGTTTTCCGACTTATTACGATGCCGGAACAGTGTTTTTATCATCCGCCGCGAGGCATTTTTCAGCACAAATGGTCGCAGAGCATTTTGACGCCCAGGCCGATGAGAATGAGCCCGGCTCCCGCTTCCAGGTGGAAGGTGGGGAAGCGGTGCAGCCGCCGGGTCAGGAAGAAGCCTGCCGCCGTGCACAGGAAGGTGGTGAAGCCGATGGCGGCGGCGGGGAAAAGCACGGCGTGGAGGGTGGGGGATGCGTCGCACTGGGCGGAGGATAGGTAGATGCTGACGCCCGCCACCAGCGCGTCTATGCTGGTGGCAATCCCCACGGCCAGGAGGGTGGGCAGCGTCAGGCTGGTGACATGGGGCATGTGCTCCTCTTCATCACGGTGGTTCCAGCCTTCCCTGATGACGTTGATTCCCAGAAAGGTGAACACGGCAAAGCCCAGCCAGTGGTCCCAGGCGGCAATGTACTGGTGGACGGAACCCGTAAGCAGGAAGCCCAGCACGGGCATCAGGAATTGTCCCGCCCCGGTGGACACGGAAAGCTTGATTCCGTTGCTCAAACGTTTTTGCTTAATGAGCAAGCCGTAGGAGAACGCCACGACGAAGGCGTCTACGGACAGGGCGAAAGCCAGGAATAACAAGTCGGCAAGCGGCATGCTCATTGCGGAGAGGCACTCTAGGACATCCCCCGCAAAAAGCAATTTTTTTGTTCCACGCGGTTTTTCCAGGTTCCGGGTGCATGGGAGAGAGAAGAATCGGCACGTTCCCCATGAGGGACTGCCCAAATGCATGGAAGTCTGTTGTAGAGAGACTTTTCCGTTTTTCGTCAGGAGATTCGCCTATGCAATATTACTCTTTTCAAATGCAAAAACTGCTGAATAACAGCCTTTGCGTGATCGGGGGATCAGTTAATTTGGCGTTGGCGGTTTCTTTTACGCCCAGGTGCAGTAATTCAACGGAATAGCGATTGTCATGAAGAAGATAATGAGAATGGGAAAATTCGTGGTGTTCTCTGTTTTTAGAATTTCCCCTTGATAGATAAAAATTTTGTTTATTCATTAATTTACTCAACGTCAATATTTTAGATTACTTGCATATTTTCTTGCTTAAGAAAATGAATGAGACGGTAAAAAGTAATGCGGCAATAGATGAAAATATAATAGAAAATGTGCTATGGAACCATTCATCAAAACACAGTTCTCTAAGTCCGGAACATACACATAATACGTTGAAGATAGCTACACTAACGAGAATAAATTTCATTTTCAAAGGGTATTAAGCGAAGTAATTTAATCCTGAGTAGTGAAATTCTCAAGCATAAAGGCCTGAAAATGTTTCTGCAGGAGCCGTAAATTTCCCCTAATGATATTCCCGGCGCTACGGCTCCATAAACTGAATGCTGGAAGAGGGACATTTCTTCCGTCCGTCATGCGGTGAAGAAGAAAGGAGAGGATTACTTGCAGTATTTTTTCATGTAGGGCAGCACGGCGTTTGCCCAGATGGCATAACCCTTTTCCGTAAAGTGCAGGTTGTCCCTGCTGATGCCGGGCAGGAGCTTGCCTGCGGGGTCCAGAAAGCGCTTGTTGATATTGGCGTAGGTGGTGCGGGGCAGTTTGCACTGGGCCAGGATGGCATTGATTTTGTCATTGTGCTGGCGCAGCTTGTCCTGCGGCCCCGTGCCGCGGGGGAAAATGCCCAGCAGGAGCACATGGGTGTCCGGGAACCTGACCAGCAGGTGCTCCACGGCGCCCAGAATGCCCATGGCCGTTTTTTCCGGAGCTTCCCCAGCCTTGAAATGGCCGGTGTTATTGGTGCCGATCATGACGATGCAGAGTTTGGGTTCCGTCTGGGCCGGTATGCCGGAATTCGTGATGCGGTAAATCAGGTTGGTGGTCTGGTCTCCGGAAATGCCGAAGTTGCAGGGATGGTAGGGTTTGAATTCCTTTTCCCATACTTGCTTTCCTTCTCTTTTCCAATAGTCCGTGATGGAGTCTCCCAGGAAAAGGACGCCGCAGGGATTGTTTTTCACCTGCTCCACCTGTTGTTCATACTGCTGCCTCCACCATTGGGGCTGTTCCCGCGGCAACGGGAGCAGGGGGGACGGCAGGTCGGCCGCCGTCGCCATGGAGAGGGAGGCTAGGAGGGAGAACGCAATTGCATGCAAGGTTTTCATTTACTTTCATAGTATACGCATGTTTTTTTTAAACGTTACATGAAAGTTGTGGTCTTTTTCCGCTTCTGCTGTGCGCTGGCAGCTCTTGCGCCGGGGCGTTCCCCCTTGCCAGATTCCGGGGGGTGGTGTAGCTTGTGACGGTATGAGTGAGGTATCCCTGCAGCATGGAATGGCGCGCCAGATGGCCGCCTCCCAGTCCATGCAGGCCGGGATGCAGATTCTCCAGGCCTCCGCTCTGGAATTGAAGCAGCTTCTCCGCCACGCGCTGGAGACCAATCCCATGCTTGAGGAATTGCCGGACGCTTCTCCGGAAGCTCTGGAGGACGGTCCGGACGGAGACGCCTGGAATGAGCGGGAGGACGGCTGGAACGAGTTTACGCCGGAAGGCCGCCCATCCGCGGAGGCCGCCGCACGCCGCGATTTCATGTATGAGTCCGTGGTGGCTCCGGAGTCCCTGAAAACCCATTTGATGGACCAAGCACAGCATTCCGCGCTGACCGGGCGCGCCCGGGACGCCCTGTTCCTGCTGATTGACGCCCTGGACGACCGTGGCTTCCTGACGGAGTCCCCGGAGGAGCTGGAGGAACGGGAGTGCTTCAGTATGCGGGATATGCAGGAGGCCCTGGCCGTACTGAGGGGGATGGACCCTCCCGGCGTGGGGGCGGTGGATTTGAGGGATTCCCTGCTGATTCAGCTTGAGCAGCGCGGCCTGAAGCGTTCGCTTGCCTTCCGCCTGGTCAAACGCTGCTGGCGGGAGCTGGCGGCGCACAAGTATGAGGAGGCCGCGCGCTTGCTGGACGTGGAGCCGGAAGCCGTGGCGGAGGCTCTGGAAGTGATCCGCAGCCTGACGCCGGATCCCGGCTGCGCCTATGCTCCCGGCGGCAATCCCCATCTGCTTCCTGACGTCGTCGTGGAGGAAGGGCCTTCCGGGGTTCTGGATGTAGTCCTCACTTCCGAGTACCTGCCGCGCCTGTCCATGAATGAACGGTACATGGAGCTGATGGCGGAGAGCTCCGGCAGCCGGGAGCTCCGGCAGTACCTCCGCAAGGCCTTCCGGGAAGGGCAGGAGCTGCTGCGCGCCCTGGACATGAGGCAGGAGACCGTGCTGCGCCTGGCCCGCGCCATTGTGCGGCGGCAGAAGGATTTTTTCAGGTTCGGCCCGTCCCGGCTGAAGGCCATGGGCATGGAGGAGGTGGCGGAGGAAATGGGCGTGCATGTCTCCACGGTTTCCCGTGCGTGCCGGGACAAGTACCTGTTGTGCAAGTGGGGAATGAAGGAGCTGAGGGCCTTTTTCAGCGCGGGCGTTCCGGCTGAGGGGGGCGCTTCCCCGGACGGAGCGGGCGCGGAGGCCGTGGCGTCCGGCGCCGTTCAGGAGCTGATGCGGCGGTTGATTGCAGAGGAAGATTCTTCCAAACCCCTCAGTGACGCCAGGCTGACCGCCGCGCTGCAGGAGCAGGGGGTGAACATCGCCCGCCGCACGGTGGCGAAGTACCGGGAGCAGATGAAGATTCTGCCCGCCTCCCTGCGCCGGGGGATATGACAGTCCACTATATTTTTTAATGGTTTATTGATAGTTTATTATCAATAATTTATGTATTGTTCTGCGGGAATGCTTTCCCTGTTTTTATTTCCGGAGGAAGAGGCGGTTGACTGCTGCGGCTTTGGTGCTATAGTCCCCGCTTTATCGTGATGCGTACATTTACCTGGCCTATTGCCCTGCTGCTGGCGGGGCTTCTTTTTCAGACGGTGGCGTTTGCCGTTCTGAATACGGTGGTTCCGCTGTGGATGGAACAGTCTGACGCCGCCACCTGGGAGGCCGGGCTGGTGGGGGCTTTTTTCTTTCTGGGGAACCTGGCGGGCACGCTGATGGCCGGCGGGGTGATCCGCAAGGCCGGCTTCAAGGGGAGCTACCAGTACGCGTGCGTTTTATGCGCGGCGTCCACCCTGCTGCTGCTTGTGTTTCCAGGCGCGCTGGCCTGGAGCGGCCTCCGGCTGCTGACGGGGATAAGCTGCGCCCTGGTCTGGGTGGTGGTGGAGAGCGCCCTGCTGAGGGCCGGAACACTGAAAACCCGCGGCATTCTTCTGGCCTCCTACCTGGTGGTTTATTATCTGGGAACGGTGCTGGGCCAGCTCCTCCTGGGCTGGTTTCCCAGTGACATGTCCCTGGTGGTGACGGAGGTATGCGTTCTGTCCGCAGTGGGCATGATTCCCCTGCTGTTTGCCCGCCTGGAGTCTGATTCCGCGGGCGCCCTGTCTTCCACCCATGTGGAGGTTCGGACGCTGCTCAAACGCCGCAGCGTGTTTCTGGGCGTGGTGGGGTGCGTGATTTCCGGCGTAGTGCTGGGTACCATTTACTGCCTGATGCCCCTGTTCCTGAAACACCAGGGCATGAACCACTCCTCCGTGGGGTACTGGATGGCCCTGCTGATTGCCGCGGCTATTCTGGGCCAGTGGCCCATGGGACGGCTGGCGGACAAATACGGGCGCGCCTTCGTCATGAAATGCCAGTCCCTGCTGGTGGTGGCCGCATGCGCGGGGCTGGTGCTGAAAGGCGGCCTGATGGCCCCCTCCCTGATCGCGCTGGGGCTGGCGGGTTTCTCCCTGTACCCCGTCGCCATGGCCTGGGGGTGTGAAGAGGCCTCACGGGATGAGCTGGTGACCATGAACCAGCTTCTGCTGCTGAGCTACTCCATTGGCACGCTGGCCGGGCCTTCCCTGACCTCCTTCCTGATGCAGCGGTATTCCGACAACTGGATGCCGATGGTCATTGCGCTGGTGGCGCTCTCCTTCATGCCCGTGCTGATGCTGGGCGGCGGCCACGGAAGAAGAAAGCTGTCCCGGTAAAAGAAGAGGGGGAGAAAGAGGCGTCAGGGTTTTTTCTGGTCCGCCGCGGCGTTTTTCTCCGGTTTGGGCACGTCATTGTCCGCCACCTGGTGAATCATGTCCGTCAGGGCGTGCACATAGTCCTCCGTATGGGAATCCGTAATGGCGTACTTGCACAGGCATGAGACCGTGGGGATGCCCAGCGCCGCGTAATGGCGGTCATTGCCCGCAATGGCGGAGGGCTCCCGGTGGAAGGTGGGGGGAGCCTGCTCCCAGGATTTGGTGAAGGGAGTGGCGCACTGGCCCGCGAATTCCTTGCCGCGGAGCGTGGTCATGAACAGCACGGCTTCCTGCGGGGATTCCGGTTCCGGCTGTTTCTGCTCCGCAGCGGCGGCCAGTTCCTGCGGTTCCAGGTTGATCATGCCCAGGATGTTGGCCGCGCCGATGCTGCCGCTCAGGGTTTTGGCGTGGACGGAGGCTCCTGAGGAGGCGGATGCGGGTTCCGCTCCGTTCGCATACGCGACGAAGTAAATGTTGTGGTTGGTGGGAATGTCCTTGAGGCCCCTGGCCGTTTCCAGCAGCAGGGCCGCTCCGCTTCCGTTGTTGAGCCGTTCGCTGGAATCGTAATTGGCCCCCACCACGATGCTCTGGTTGTTGGAATACAGTCCGGGCTTGTAAACCAAGACGTTGTAGATGGCGGTCCCCTTTTTCGCATCCCCTCCGGAAACGGGCTGCAAGGTGACGGCATAACCCATGTCCGAGAAGCTTCCGGCGATGTATTTGGCGGCGGCTTCCATGGATTTGGGCTGCCGGGCGTTTCTGGGCCCGATGTCTTTTTGCAGGACTTCCGTATGCTTTTCCATGCGCGCGCCCAGGCTCCGCGGCGTATCCGGGCCGCCGGAGGAGGAAGCGGGAAGGAGGGTGCAGGAGGAGAGGCCGGAGGCCAGCAGCAGGAATCCGGCGGTCAGGGCGGCGTGTTTGTGAATGCGGGTCATCTCTTACAGGGTTTCAACGTAATGCAGTTCACGGGCAATCTGGGCGGCCAGGGGAATTTTCAGATGGTCCGGCAGGACGCTCCACGTATAGGTTTCCACCTCCAGGTGGGGGTTCAGGCCCGGATGGCTGCGGAGGAAGGCGTGCGTTTTCAGGATGAAATCCTCCGTGCCCCGCAGGGGCGGTTCCGGGGAGGCGTACAGGGGAATGTGGTAATGAATGCGCCATTGGGAATCCCGCGTTTCCTCCGCGTAATCCCGCCCGTAGGCCAGGGCGTTCGGCAGGTCCGGGAAAAGCATGGTTCTGCCCCGGTGGAGGATGCTGGTCTGGTGGAAATAAACGCCGTCGTCAAACTGGCGGAGGCGTTCCAGGTCTTCCTCCCCGCGTATGCGGCATTCCAGGGCGTTGGAGAACTGCACCTTGCAGAGGGAGATGTTGTTTTCCTCCCAGGCGGAGAGGGTGTTTGCCGGTTCCTCCCGCAGGATGGCGAAGTGGCAGGTGTCATACGTCAGCCCCAGGTGGCGTTCAATGAGTTCGGGGCGGCGGGAGTGGTTGCGCAGGCCGTTGAAAAAGCGGATGGCGCCCTCCGTATCGTGGAAATGGCCGAATGGCTCCGGCTCCAGCCCAAGCTGCATCAGGCGTCCGGTCTGCCTGCTCAGCACGTCCAGGAATCCGCTCATGGCGTCCAGACGGGAGAACATGCGCTCCTCCTCCGCATGGAACCAGCTGTGGGAGGCGGGGAGCGTGCTGACGGTCAGCCTGTCTGCGTTTTCATCCCCGATGCGGGCCAGGATGCGGAACAGGTTGCAGGTGTACTCAAAACGTTCCGGCGTGGTCCAGTCCGGCTGGAAAACGTGTTCCTTCACCCGCTGGCCGTGAAAGTTCCCGTAGGGAAAGCCGTTGAGGGTTTCCACGCGCGCGTTGTGTTCGTCCAGCCATGATTTCAGGGCTTCCACGGCGTGCGGCGTTTCCAGCAGTTCCGCTGCCGCCCTGGCGGACAGGCGCAGGCCGATGCCCAGGGGGCGGTCCTTCAGGGGGGAATTCAGTGCGGCCAGTTCCTGCCGGATGCGGGGAACGTGGGTCTGGAGGGCTTCCCGGGTTTCTGCCCAGGATTCGGCGGGATGGATGTTGGTGCAGTAGGAAAGCATGGCGGGGCAGTATGTGCTGTTTTGGGGAACGGCGTTCCACTCCGGGGGAAAATGGTGGAAAATGCGTGCGCATGGGACGTTCCTCAAGCCTACATACGGTTCCGCAGTGAGGAAAAATTTCATGGAATTGCGGCTTTTGGCGTCATCCGGAAGCGTCCTTTCCGGCGGAAAGAATGGCTTTGAAAAGGCTCCGGATATATGGTAGTATCTTTCCGTTATGCGTCCGTTCTTCTTTCTCCTTCTTGGTGTTCTGTTCCACGGGGACGTCCTGCGCGCGGCGGAGGAATCAACGGCCTGGAAATCCTCCCTGGTCCGGTTCAGCCGTCCGGCGGAATGGAAGGAGACGCGGCCCCAGAAGGGAACCGGGGACAACTCCTGGGCGAAGGACGCCACGCCGATCGGCAACGGAAGAATAGGAGCGCTCATTTACGGAGGCGTGGAAAAGGACCGCCTGGAGCTGACGGAAATCAGCATGTGGTCCGGAGGTTTTTGCAGTGCGGAAGCCAAGGACAAGGGGCCGGATTCCGTCAAATTCGGATCCTACCAGCCGTTCGGCACGCTGGAAATCACGTATCCGGCAGCAGAGAACGTGCAGGATTATAAAAGGACGCTGGATGTGGCGGAGGCGCTGGCCTCCGTGTCCTACAACTCCGGGGGAGTCCGTTACCGGAGGGAGTATTTCGCCAGCGTTCCGCACCAGGTGGTTTCCATGACGGTGCAGGGGGACAGGCCCCGTTCCGTGGAAGCCTCCTTCCGCCTGGCGACCTTGCATCCTCAGGACAGGATTACGGCCACGGCCGGAGGGGGCAGGGGAATGATTCTGATGCAGGGTTCCCTGAAAAACGGATTGACCTATGAGGCACGCATTGCCGTTCTTCCCAGGGGTGGAAGTGTCACGGCTGACGGCGGCTCCATCACCGTCCGGCAGGCTGATTCCTGCCGCGTGCTGGTTTCTCTGGCTACGGATTACGTGCTGGACGCTTCCCGGAACTGGAAGGGGGAGCCGCCCCGCAAGAGGAATGAAGCCGTTCTGGCCCGTGCGCTCAAGGCGGCTCCGGAACAGTTGAAAGCCGCCCACCGGGGCGCCTACGGCAAGCTTTACAACCGCGTTTCCCTGGACCTGGGAGAGACGGAGGACGCCACGGCGGAACTCCCCGTCAACGAGAGGCTGAAGAGGTACAGGCAGGCGGTGGACGCCGGAAGGGACGCCCGTGATCCCGATCTGGAGGAACTGGTGTTCAACTTCGGCCGCTACGTCATCCTTTCCTCCTCCCAGCCGGGGAATCTGCCCGCCAACCTCCAGGGCCTGTGGAATTACAGCCTGATTCCGCCGTGGGATTCCGACTACCACAATAATATCAACATCCAGATGTGCTACTGGGGAATGCTCCCCTCCAACCTGGCGGAATGTTATGACCCGCTGGTGGACTACATCCGGGAAATGGCGCCCGCCGCGCGTAAAATCACCCGGGAGGAGAAAGAGTTCAGGACGGCTGGCGGCAAGCCCGCTCCGGGCTGGACGTCCAGGACGGCCCAGAACATTTACGGGGGCCAGGGATTTAAATGGAACAAGCCCGCTTCCGCGTGGTATGCCCTGCATCTGTGGGAACGCTACCTGTTCACGATGGACAGGGAGTATCTGAAAACGACGGCTTACCCGATGATGAAGGAAATCTGCCGTTTCTGGGAAAGCCAGCTCAAGCCCCTGCACGCGGGAGGAAGCAATTTCCGGACGGAGGACAGGAAGGTGACGCCGGAAATAATCTCCCGGGAGTTGAAGGACGTGAAGGAAGGAACGCTGGTGGCTCCGATGGGCTGGTCCCCGGAACACGGCCCCAGGGAGGACGGCTGCGCGCATGACCAGCAGATTGTCTGGGAATTGTTCCATGATACCGTACAGGCCGCGGAAACCCTGGGCGTGGACATTGCCTGGAGGAAGGAACTGGCCGCCAAGAGGGATCTTCTGGCCGGTCCCAGGGTGGGGGAGGACGGCCTGCTGCTGGAATGGATGATCGCCCGCAAGCCGGGCGGCTCCTGGGACCCGCGCCACCGGCACACCTCCCACTTGTTTGCCGTTTATCCCGGCAGCCGGATCAGCCCGGAAAAGACGCCGGAATGGGCGGAAGCCGCCCGCAAATCCCTGCTGGCGCGCGGAACCACGGGGGATTCCCGCCGCTCCTGGACCTGGGCGTGGCGCGCCAGCCTCTGGGCGCGTTTTCTGGACGGGGAAAAGGCTTATGAGATGATTCGGGGCATGATGCGCCACAGCATGATGGACAGCCTGTTCACCACGCATCCGCCCATGCAGGTGGACGGGACCATGGGCATCGTGGCCGGCTTTGCTGAAATGCTGCTCCAGTCCCGCACCGGCCGCCTGCATCTTCTGCCGGCTCTGCCGGAAGCCTGGAAAAACGGGAGCGTGCGCGGACTGAAAGCCCGCGGCAACATTACTGTGGACATGGACTGGAAGGACGGCAGGGTAACGCAGTTCCGCCTTTCCTCCCCGGTGGCGCAGTCCGTCCGGGTGGCCGCCAATGGCACGGAAAAGACGTATGAACTGACGTCGGAGACGCCCGTCAGGGGCAGTTGAGGACCCCCGGTGTCCCTTCACGCCGTTACAGTTGTTTTTCAGCAGGTACAGCCTTGTTTCTGTTGTAAGGCCCCCATTTGCCAAGGGAGAAATGCGTCCGCTGGTGCCCGGATGAACGAAAGAACTTATTCCTGTAGCGGAAAGTGGGGCACGGAATGAGTTTTTGACATTTCCACAGACGGATATTAAAATTAGTAAAATGGAAGATGCGCCTTTGAATGCGGATTTTATCAATTTAACGGCGGACAATCTGGCCAGTGAACATTTATGCTGCATTATCCGCAGCCGGGTCCCCCATCCGGGCGTTGAAGCAAAGCGGCAATGGCTTTCCAGCCGGATCAGGGAAGGCCACGTCTTTAGAAAGTTAAATGTCAAGGGAGTGGTTTTTATTGAATATGCCCCTCTGGAGACGGCCTGGGTTCCCATCCTTGGGGACAACTACTATTATATATATTGCTTGTGGGTTTCCGGCAGCTACAAGGGGAGAGGGTATGGAAAATTGCTGATGGAATATTGTCTGGCTGATGCCAGGGAAAAGGGCAAATCCGGCGTTTGCATGCTCGGAGCTGAAAAACAGAGAGCCTGGCTTGCCGATCAATCCTTCGCGAAGAAGTTCGGCTTTGAGGCGGTGGATGCTGTCAGTCATGGCTATGAACTGCTTGCTCTTTCCTTTGACGGAACAACGCCGAGGTTTGCGCCGAATGCCAAAAAGGAGAGAATTGAGAGCCGGGAGCTGACAATTTATTATGGTATGCAATGCCCCTTTGTGCATCAAAACATTGAGATCATAAAACGTTACTGTGGAGAGAATGATGTTCCGGTATCTCTCATCAGGGTGGATACGCTGCAAAAGGCAAAGGAATTGCCCTGCGTTTTCAATAACTGGGGCGTGTTTTACAAGGGGAATTTTGAAACGGTGAATTTGTTGTTGGACGTCGCCAATCTAAAGAGAATCCTCAAGAAATGAGTTGAGCCGGCGCTTTCATAAATTATTCAGGCTGTGTGGTTGTACCTTCCGGGTGCAAGGCATTCTTCCTTTCCTGCCTTTTTCACTAACAGCAGGCAGGGAACCAATGCTTATTGCGGGTTTCCATGCTCCGCCTTTATGAACGTGAGCGCCCGTTCCATCAAGGAACAGGGGGGCTGCCAATGGAACAGCCTGCCTCATTTTACCCCTGCAACCGCTGTTCACGCCAATAAAAAACAGGCCGCTGCAAAGCGTGCCTGTTTTCTGAACGGGAAATCCGCTCCGGCCTGGAAGCCCGCTGTAAAGGCGGAAAAGCTCCAGGCCGGATGGGGAATGAGTTTTTTACTGAACGATGCCCAGCGGGGCGGTCGTCTTCCAGTCTCCGCGGGTGAAGTCCGGGAACACCTGGGGCATGCCGCCCTGGGCCACGGAGTATTCGGAAAGCTCGGAGACGGAGGACCAGAAGGCGCCTTCGTATACGTTCTGGTCCATCGGTTCGCCCTTGCGGAGGCATTCGATGATGCGGTAAAGCATCACGAAGTCCATGCCGCCGTGGCCGCCCATCTTCAGGGCCAGCGGGCCGACTTTCTTCCAGAGCGGGTGATCGTACTTTTCAAAAATGGGGGCCAGTTTTTCGTTGCCTTCAATCCATTCGTGATAGTTGCCGTTGCCCAGCTTTTCACCGGCCACGCGGGTCGGGAAGCCGGCCAGCGTGCCCAGGGTGCCCTGAATGAGGTTCAGGCGGGAGTAGGGGCGCGGGCTGGTTTCATCCCATTCCACCAGGATGGTGCGGCCCATGGTGGTCTTGATGATGGAGGTGTTCATGTCGCCGCAGGCGAAGTCCAGCTTGTTCCACTTGTGGTCCGCCGGGAAATTCTTCTTGGCATAGGCGGCGCGGCCCAGGGCCGGGCTGGAGAAGGAAACGAGCCTGCCGAAGCAGTCGTCCTTGCGGGCCAGGTTCATGTACTGGGCGATGGGGCCGAGGCCGTGCGTGGGGTAGACGTTGCCGTTGCGCTTGGCGTAGTGGTAGGTTCTCCAGGAGCCGGTGCCGCGGTCCACCTGCTTCATCTGGCCGCGCAGTTCGTGGATGTAGGCGGCTTCCCCGTACAGCAGGTCGCCGATGACGCCCTGGCGCACCATGTTCAGGTACATGAGTTCTTCACGTCCGTAGTTGACGTTTTCCATCATCATGCAGTGCTTCCGGGTTTCCTCGGAGGTATTGACGATTTCCCAGAGTTCCTTGATGGAGACGGCCATGGGGACTTCCACAAAGGCGTGGGCACCCATTTTCATCACGTCGCAGGTGACGCGGCAGTGCCATTCCCAGCTGGGGCAGACGATGACGGCGTCCGGCTTGACTTCCTTCATCATGCGCTTGTAGTCTTCCGGGCCGTTCGTGAAAATGGGAGGGCGCTTGCCCGTCTTCTTTTCCACCAGCGCCGCGTTGCGTTCCGCCCAGTCCTTGTACAGGTCGCAGATGCCGACGACTTCCGCGCCTTCAATGACGGCCATCTGGCCCACGTGCATGGAGCCGCGTTCACCTACGCCGACGAAGGCCACGCGCACCTTGTCCAGCTTGGGGGCCCTGAAGCCGCCCATGTAGATGGCGCCGGGCTTGCGCGGGGGCCACGTGGTCATGGGACCGATGTTGTTCGGGTCCGGAACGATGATCTTTTTGGGAGCCAGGGGAGCTACTTCCTGGGCGTTGGCGAAGGAACCGGCAGCCAGGGCGCCAGTAGCCAGACCCAGGGTCTGAAGGAAACGACGGCGTGATGATGAATTATCCATGGATGGTAATTATATGGAAGGATTTGAGTCCTTAGTTTGCCATACATACCCGGACTTGAGAATCTTTCTTTCACGGATGGTGCAAAAAATGCATTCTCCTGCGGGAGAGAGGTGCTCCGCGCCGGAGGCGTCAAAAGAGGGGAAGGCAGGCTCCTTCCGGGAGGCGGGCATGAAAAAGGCCCCATTCCTGCCGCAGTGCGGGAAGGACGGGGCCTGTCAGGTGCATCACCCGGTTGTGCCGATGTTGCATGCCGTTGCTTGGGAGTGAAGGGGGGTGAGCGTATCGCTGCACCGCGTTCCGAAGGATCGGCCCTGCATCGGAGGACATCCGGAGAGTGTTGCGTGGTGTCGCCGGCGCTGGCTGTTGTTTCCTTTCCTGGCGACGGGGAAGATCATTCCGTTTCCTGCGGCTTCTGTTCAGGGAACCTTGACGGGGTCCGCATGCCGTGGAATCGGGATCATCTTCCCGGTCGTTTTGAGGGGGTCCGGTTACTGAGCCGTGCCGGCGGCGGGAAGTTTTGACGCGGCAAGCCTGGCATAAGCTTCATTCAGCGCCTTGCCCAGCCTGGGGCGGAAAACGGTGGTGGTCGGCAGCTGCGCGCCTTCCATGTCACAGGAGCGGAGGATGTCGGGAATGGACGGGGCCAATGCACGTTTCATGATATTCATGCAGTCTTCCAGGTCCACTCCGTATTTTTCCTCCATCAGGTTTTCAATACGGTCCGCCATCTGCTCCATCCTCTCAATCTGTTTTTTAGTCAGAATCGGCTGAATGGTCGCGTTCGGGTCGGGGACGTAGCTGGTCAGCATTTCAATGGCCCGTTTCAGGTCGTCCGGCAATTCCGTTGCATTGCCGCTGTTGAGAACCTGAGCCAGAACCTGATAGCTGCTGGTAGCGTTTTCGTCATAATCATGAATGCCTGAGGCCAGCGCCACGCCTGCGATGCTCTGCACGTAGCGGGCTACTTCCGGGGAATAGTTGCCTTCCACAAACGTGGAGGGAACGTCATCCGCGTAAGCCTGCATGGCGGCCTGGCAGGCGAGGGAACCGACGGTACCCACGCACAGTGTCTTGATGATGGACGAGATGATTTTCATGATTGAAACTCCGGTTGAAGCTTCCCGACTGGAACGGTCCGGTGAACCGTTTGTAGCAAGTGAGACTGTGCAGCCCCTGATTTCGTTCAAAAGTTTTTTTGAATGATTAAAATCATGCGCCCGCACGGCTTCCCTGCCTTCCGGCGGAATTCCGCCTTCCGTAACTTTTCCGCGGCCCCCTGCGGGAGGCGGAACGGTTTTCCTGCATGGAGTTTTTCCTTTCCCGGTGCGTGCCGGGAACCGTCTGCAATTCAGACGGTATGGTGGCGCTGGAGGAATGGACGGGAAGGAGGCGCCCCAGCAGCTTGTGCACGTCCCTGGCTTTTTTGATTTCATCCGGGGAACAGAGGGCGATGGCTTGCCCGGCGGCTCCGGCGCGTGCCGTGCGGCCGATGCGGTGCACATAGACTTCCGGTTCTTCCGGCAGATCGTAGTTGATGACGAGCTGCACGTCTTTCACGTCAATGCCGCGGGCGGCGATGTCCGTGGCGACGAGAATGGGCGTTTCCCCGGAACGGAATTCCCGGAGCATGCGTTCACGCGTGCCCTGGCTCTTGTCGCCGTGGATGGCGGAGGCCGGGTGGTCCTTTCCGGTCAGGAAGGAGGCCAGGCGGTTCGCGCCGTGCTTGGTCCGGGTGAAGATGAGCGTGCGGCCCGGCTGTTCCTGCTGTTCCAGCAGATCCAGGGTAAGGGGCCTTTTTTCCGCCTGGGAGCCAACCATGCAGAGGGACTGTTCCACCCTGTCCGCCGTGGCGGCCGGGGGGGTGACCATCACCGTTTCCGGTTCCTGAAGCAGGGACTGGGCCAGTTGCAGAATGTTGTCCGGCATGGTGGCGGAGAACATCTGGGTATGGCGTTTCTTCGGGATTTTGGCGACGATCTTTTTCAGGGCCGGAGCGAAGCCCATGTCCAGCATGTGGTCCGCTTCGTCCAGAATCAGGGTTTCCACACCGCCCAGGTTGACGGTCTGGCGTTCCAGATGGTCAATCAGCCTGCCGGGCGTGGCTACCAGAATATCCAGGCCGCCGGCCAGCTTCTTGAACTGGGGGGCGTACCCCACGCCGCCGAAGATGACGGCGGTGGACAGGTTCAGCCCTTTGGCATAGGCGCAGATGTTGTCATGAATCTGCGCGGCCAGTTCCCGGGTGGGGCTCAGGATGAGCGCCCTTACCTGGCGGGCAAGCGGCTTTCTGGGATGTTCTGAAAATTGTTGAATGAGGGGCAGGGCGAACGCGGCCGTTTTGCCGGTTCCGGTCTGCGCCAGTCCCATCAGGTCCTTGTTCTGCAGCAGCAGGGGGATGCAGGCTGCCTGGATGGGGGTGGGGGTCTTGTACTCCAGTTTCTCCAGCTGGCGGAGAATGGGAGCCGACAAGCCAAGCTCCCTGAATGTGGTTGATACCATGTTTATTGATGTGTCTGTAAATGCGCCTCGGCTGCAATGAACTGACGGAATCACGACAATAGCGGAACAAAAAGAAGCCCGCAGGAGCGATACTGAAAGGATCAATACGGAGACGCCCGTATTCCGCCAACCGCAAATGACTATCAAAAATCAACAACCAAGCACCATTCGGCGGGAACAGGGCCATAAAAGCACGGCAAAGGACAGCCGTCAAGAGAAAAAATTCCATACGTATTTGTTTGATGGTAAATAATTCCGTTATATTTATTTATAAAATATTAATTATCAGATTTTTGTAAAAAATCTAACATGATTTGATATGGTTGAGGATAAGAGTTAGCATATGAAAATGCATAGTTCTGTAGTGGTGGTTTTTATAACAATCATACCCATCAGCATAAATATAACCGATGCTGAGGAAATGGAACCTGACACAGGGGAACTGGAGATAACATCTAAGACAGTATTGAATTCGGTAATATGCCTTGTTAAAAAAACAGATAAGGAAGCAGATAAGAAAAGGACAGATGTAGGGATAGGAGAGGAAATCAAGTTGTCTTTGGGTGGTAAGAGAGTGGGCGATGTAGATAAAGAATCCGTTAAATGGTTTCTGGAAGATAAATGTAAGGATATGGCTGTGTTGGATATGAATAATGAAAATCCATTAAAGGCTAATTTAAAAGTAAGTAATAAAATTATAAATAATTGTGATCTTACTGTAAAAGTAAAAACGAATATTGGGGAAAAACCTGTTGAGAAGAAATTTAAAATATTTGTTCCCAGTGATATTAAAGGTATTTCCTCCGGTTTCAGAGTACCGGGTTATCCCGTGGATGGTGGACGAGATAAAAATCTAGTAGGGGCTTCCTCTCAAATTATAATAATAATTCATCCATTGACGGTCAATTTTCAAGAATTGGGGTTGATTGAAAAGGCAAATGATAAAGATTTGCCTGAGGATGCTCCGGTTCACGAACCTGTCAAGGATGTTGCTGTTCTTGGATCAAGGAACCATTTTCAATTTGATAATATTGGATTTAAGCAAGGAACAGTATGGGATGTTCAGAATAGACCTTATCCAATCACCTATATATATCAGTGTGGATTTTATGTTCATGTGGACAAAAAAGAATATTGTCAGGTCAGTGGAAAAGATTTTCCTATGACTGCTGTGATTGATTTTGATGGACAGAGACCGAATGGGAATGGTTTAAAAGAAGTGAAAGTAACAGTCTCCAAGTTTGATCGCGGTGTTGAACGAAGTACAGCAGGAACTGCTAAAAATATAGATTCTTAATAAATAATAAGATGAACGGAATTTTATTTTTTATCTGTGTGTTATCGTTATGCGGTTATTCCTCTGCCATTGCAGATGAGCTGAAGGTGCCTCCTTATACTGATATTTATAAAGACTCTTCCCGTTCTTTAATGAAACTGGATGAATCTTTGAAAAAAGGAAATGTATGCAGTTTTTTCAATATAACGGATAAAATATTGAAAAGATTGATGGAAAATAGGGATCATGCATGGAACGGAGACGATATTAAAGAAGTATTGTGGCTACGTTATTTGATTGCAAAAGCTCCTTTTGCAAATGTCAATGCGGAGGAAGAGCTGCAATGGTTAATTCGCAGAGGAGATTTGGATTACAGTATTAAGGAAGGCATCCTGCGACGTTTATCCTCCCGATTGATCAGGGATAAAGCGACTGTGAAGGAAATGGATTTGGACCCAAAAGTGGCTCTTGAAATTTTCTTAGCTTCCAATGCTGTGATTCTAGGCCAATTTCGTAGTGAAATAGTGCATGGTCTTGACGAAATGATTCAGAAATCAGAACAGGAATTTTTAGTGAATCAAAAAAACTTGCAGAAATCAGATGCAGATGTTTTTGCGTTTTTTAATACATTACATATTAGGGAAAGACGTGCAAGAAAGGCTGAGATTATTGTTGAGGATATGGAAGAGGATTTTGTAAGCTTGTTAGTAAAATGCTATCCTGCAAAAGCATTGGAAGTGAAGAAATATTTGAGGATGGCTGGCTATGACGATAGACAAATTCCCGATCTATTGGATCGTACTATTGGAAAAATTCCCAAAGCGGACTATCTCTATCGAGGATACCGTAAACGCTGAGAGTAGATGGGTGATATTCCTGTTATTTGTTAACAGTCATTGAATCTACCGATTGAAAAATTTGCGCGCGCCCACGCAGTAAACGGCCCCGGAATAAACGGTCAGGATGATGGAGCCCCACAGCGTGAACTGGTACAGGAAATTGGAGGCTCCGGATCCGTGCCACAGGCAGAGCGCCGCAAGCTGGTCCAGGAAGGAGGGCAGGTATTCCGGCGTGTGCGTCCAGGTCAGGGCCAGCAGGGAGGCGATGCAGAAAGCCAGCTGGAAGGCGGTTTTCCATTTGCCGGACGTGCCCGCAGGGATGATGATGCCGTGGTCCTGGGCAATCTGGCGCAGGCCTGTGACCAGGAATTCCCGGCTGATGATGAGAATGGTGGCCCAGACGGGGCAGAGCCCCACGCCCGTCAGGTAAATGAAGGCGGCGGAAACGGCAATTTTGTCCGCCAGGGGGTCAATGAGCTTGCCGAAAGTGGTGACCTGGTTCAGGCGGCGGGCCAGGTAGCCGTCCAGCCAGTCCGTGCAGGCCGCCAGGATGAAGGTGACCAGTGCGGCCAGGTATCCCCAGGAATACTGGTCCGCGATGCTGACTGCTGCCGTGAAGACGACTACCAGGGCAATCCGTGTCAGGGTAATAGCGTTAGGCAGGTTCAGCATACGCGGTTTATTAGGGAGCAGATGACGGTCCGTAGCAAGCTTTTTTGCAGGATTCAGGAATTAAATTCCCGGAATGCGGCACACGGAAAAAATCAGACGGACCATGGAAGGGAGAAGGGGTGGACGGAGGGGGCACATTGGGCGTTTTTGCCTTGAGCTCCGGCGGGATGGAACAGGCGGAAGCCTGCGGCATGATGCAGGGAACGGGTTTCTGTAGCGTCGATGGGAAACAGAGTAGGGTAGGAATGGCGGCCTATTCCCCGACCAGCTTGTTGAAGTCTTCCTCGGAGATGACGGGAACGCCCAGCTTGAGGGCCTTGTCCCGTTTGGAGCCGCCGCCGCTGCCTGCCAGGAGGTAGGAGGTGGATTTGGAAATGGCTCCGGTGGCTTTCCCCCCGTGGGCGGCAATGAGCTGTTCAAAGTAGTCCCGCGGATGGCTGAGCGTTCCGGTGATGACGAAAGTCTTGCCGGACAGGGCCCCCGCCGGGATTTCCAGAAGGTTGGCCCGGTAGGACTGGGACTGGGGATTGATGCCCAGGCCGCGCAGAACGTCCATCGTATGGTTCCCCGCTGCGGAGGTGAAAAAGCTCTGGAGGGATTTGGCCGCCGCCACGCCGATTTCGGAGCCATAGCTGAATTTGGCCGTATTTTTGCGCAGGTAGCCCGTTTCCAGATAGGGGGCGGTCAGGCGGTTGATTTCATCCGTCAGTTCCTGATGGCGCTCCTGCGCCGCCTCTGCGGAAAGCGCGCCTTCCTTCACCGCCTTCCTGTTTTCACGGGTGTTGGGGTTGGTTTTGGCGGCTTGTTCCATCAGCTCGTCCAGGCGCACGATGTCCCGGAGGTAGGGGGAGTCCGCCACATGCTCCAGGTCCGGGTGCGTGTCCGCCAGCGCCTTGGCGACTACTTCCCCCACCAGGGGAATGCCGAAGGCGATGAGCCAGCGTTCCAGCGGAAGCTCGCGCGCGTGTTGCAGGGCGTCCAGCGCTTTCTGGGCGTTCTTTTCCCCATACCGGCGCGGTTCCTCCGGAGTGCCCAGGTTCAGGTTGGCGAGCTGTTCCAGCTTCAGGGAGAAGAGGTCCAGCGCGGAGGCAGCCAGGCCGGAGCTTCTCAAAGCTTCCGCCACGGAAGAGCCGATGCTTTCCACGTCCAGCGCGGAGCGGGAGCAGAAGTGGGTGATGCCCGACACGGCCTGCGCAGGACAGGTGAAGTTGGTGCAGCGCCAGGCCACTTTTCCCTCCTCCTTCATGATGGGGTTGCCGCACGCGGGGCAAAGGCCTCCCGTGGCTTCCAGAATGCTGTAGGGCCTGGCATCCGCCGGACGTTTGGAAAGGTTCACTTTCAGAACGGCGGGGATGATTTCCCCCGCCTTTTCCACCAGCACAGTATCTCCGATGCGGACGTCCTTCCGGTCGATTTCATCCTGGTTGTGAAGGGTGGCTCGCGCCACCGTGGAGCCGGACAGCAGCACGGGCTTGAGTTCCGCCACGGGCGTCAGCACCCCGGTGCGGCCCACCTGCACGATGATGTTCAGCAGGGCGGTTTCCTTCTGTTCCGGGGGGAATTTGTACGCCGCCGCCCAACGGGGCGCGCGCGCCGTGGCTCCCAGGGCCTCCCGGGTGGCCATGGAGCAGATTTTAATGACGGCGCCGTCCGTGCCGTAGGGGAGCGTGTGGCGGAGCCGGTCAATGTCCCGCACGGCCTGACGGGTGGATTCCAGGCTGTCCGTATAATACACCGGCTCATTGCAGGGAATGCCGCAGTGGCGGAGCATGTCCCAGAAATCCTTTACATTCGTGAGTTCCGGCCCTTCATACGCGCCAAGCCCGTGGGCCAGGAAGGCCAGGGGACGGGCGGCCACCTGCCGGGGGTCCAGCTGCTTGAGGGTTCCGGCGGTGGCGTTGCGCGGGTTGGCGAAGGCGGGGAGCCCTTCGGCGTCCCGTTCCTCGTTCAGTTTGGCAAAGGCTTCATTGGGCATGAAGACCTCCCCGCGCACTTCCAGCACGGGAGGGGCGCCAGGGGGAAGGGTGAGGGGGACGCTGCGGATGGTGCGGACGTTGGCCGTCACGTCGTCCCCCACGTCTCCGTCCCCTCGCGTGGCCGCATAAGCGAGCCGCCCGTCGCGGTACATGATGGAGAGGGCTACCCCGTCAATCTTGGGTTCCACGGAAACGGGAACAGTATATTTATTTAGGAATAGAACTAGTTTATTGAGGTCATTACGGCACGCCTTCAACCCCTCATTATATTCCTTGAGTTCTTCTTTTGAAAGTAAAGGTTCTATCAGCTTTTTATAGAAATCAATGAGCTCCTCATCCGGAACGGGAGCGTCCCGCTGCTCAAAAATGTCATCAATGGACAGCATGGGCACCGCGTGCCTGATCTGGTTGAAGCCCTGGAGCGGCGCCCCCCCCACACGGCGCGTGGGGGAATCCGGCTCCGCCAGTTCGGGATGGGCCTTTTCCAGCTTTTCCAGCTCCAGGAACAGGGCGTCATATTCCGCATCGGAGATCTCCGGTTCCGCCTGTTCGTAATACAGCCGGTTGTGGCGGCGCAGTTCGGAACGCAGGTAGTCCACGCGGTTGCGCACGTCTTCCTCCGTCTTGCCGGGCTGGACGGGGGCGGCGCTTTCCTGCGGTTCTCCGGCTTGGGATCCCGCTTCATCCTTTGCCTGCTGTGACGGCTGCTTGCCGGCCGCCAGGGAAAAAAGGTCTTCCTCCATAAGGAAAATGAGTGGAAAAGAGGGCTATTTGCTCAGTTTGATGACGGAACAGGGCGTTTTGGAGTGTTCGTGCGCCTTGAACAGAACCGTTCCGTTGACGACGGGCAGGGCGGTGTTGTCTCCCAGCAGCACCGCTTTGGAGTAGCCTGCGGGGAGGGAGACGGAGGTTCCTTCCTCGTCCTCGTATCCGGTGGAATCCAGCGGCTGCATGCGGGCGTATTCCGCGCCTTCCGTCAGTTCCTTCATGGTCCCTTCGCTGGGAGGCTGGGCCGGTCCCTTGTCCGGCGGCGGAACCAGGAAGACGAAGATGTCCCCCTGCCGGTTGATGGAGGCGGGCTGGTCCAGTTCCGTGAAGGCCCGCGTGCCGTACACGGCCTCCCCGTTGATCTTGAGCCACTGGCCCACGCCGCGCATGGTGGCGGCCACTTTTTCCGGAACGGTTCCGTCCGCCATCGGGTTCACGTTCAGCAGGAGGTTGCCTCCCTTGGTGACGCATTCCACCAGTTTTTCAATGACGGTTTCCGGAGACTTGATGTTGGTGTCATACCGGTTGTAGCCCCATTTGTCGCTCACCGTCATGCAGGATTCCCAGTCCACGCCGGGATAGCCGCGCCGGGGGATGAAGCGTTCCGGGGTGATGTAGTCCCCGCAGCGCAGGTCCAGCGTGCCGGCCTGGTCCCTGTTCAGGCCGGAATAGGCGTACAGGCGGTTGTTCATGATGACGCCGGGATTGATGGAACGCACCATGTCCATCAGTTCCGGCGCTTTCCAGCCCTTGGCTCCTTCCATGGCTCCCTGGGAATAATCCCACCACATGATGTCAATGGGAGCGTAACGGGTCATCAGCTCCCGGACCTGGGCGTGCAGGTACTTCTGGTAGGCGGCGTGGTCCCGCGGGATGTTTTTCCTTTTAAGCATTTCCGCCTGTCCCGCGGGGTAGCAGAGGTCCGGGCAGATGGTGTTGTCATAGGACGGGTGGTGCCAGTCGATGACGGAGTGGTAAAGGCCTACCTTCAAGCCGCGCTTGCGGCAGGAGTCCACGTATTCGCGGATAATGTCCCGGTTCACGGCGCTTTTGGCGTCGTAATCCGTCTGGGCGCTGTCAAACAGGCCGAAGCCTTCATGATGCTTGCTGGTGAGCACCACGTATTGGCACCCTGCGTCCCGGGCAAGCCGGGCCCATTCTTCCGTCAGCCCTTCCTTGGGCTTGAACAGGGGCAGGGCTTCCGCAGCGTAGGAATCCGTGTCCACTTCCACGTTTTTCTGAATCCATTCGGAACCGCCGGGCTTGCCTTTCCATTCCCCGGCCAGCCCGGAATACAGGCCGTAGTGGATGAACATGCCGAATTTGGCGTCCCTCCACCATTCCATGCGACGGTTGCGCTCTTCCGCCGTTTCCTTCACAGCGGCGTGGTTGGCGTCCGCGGGGAGGGGAAGTCCGGGGGCGGCTGCCGAGAATTCCGAGGGAACCGTGGCGGGGGCGTTTTGTTCCGTCCTGCCGCTGCGCAGCCGGGCCGCGAACTGTTCATCCAGGGCCAGCGTGGGCTGCCCGTTCTCCGTAACGATTTTAGTGGCGGACTGCTGGGCCAGAGAGGGAAGTGCCAGGGTGAGGGCCAGGGCGGCAATCGTAGCGATTTTCATGGTTTTTCAGGGTGGTATGAAGCGGGGGGAGAAAGATTAAGCCGGTCAAATGACGTCCGTATCCGCGTAACTGCCCAGGATTTTCAGCATGGAGCAGTGCTGTTCCAGCTCCGGGAGGGTTTCCCGTAGGGGGGATTCCTGAATGTGGCCTACGGCGTCTATGTAAAAGACGTACTCCCAGTTGATGACCTTGGAGGGGCGGGATTCAATGCGGATCAGGTTGTTGTTGTGCCGCTGGAAGCAGTTGATGACTTCCGCCAGGGTGCCGGGCTTGTGCTGGATGCGGATGAGCAGGGACGTGCGGTCCCTGCCGCTGGGCTGCGTTTCCTGGCGGCCGATGACGGCAAAACGGGTGGTGTTGCAGGCCTGGTCCTGCGCGTCTTCTTCCAGAATGTTCAGGCCGAACAGTTCCGCGGCCAGCGGGCAGCCCAGGGACGCCGCGCCCATGGAGGCGTTCTCCTTGGCGAGGATGCTGGCCTTTGTGGTGGAGGAGGTTTCCACGAGCTCCGCGTTCGGGAAGTGCCGCAGAATCCAGTTCCGCGTCTGGCCGAGAACCTGCGGATGGGAATACAGGATGCGGATGTGTTCCCGCGGGATGTCCGCCATCAGGCTGTTGCGGATGTTCAGATTGATCTGGGCGCAGATTTTGAGGGGGGAGGTGACGAAGAGGTCCATCACGGCGGTCACGGAGCCTTCCGAGGAGTTTTCCACGGGCACCACGCCGTACTGGGCCTTCCCGCGGTCCACCATGTCAAACACGTCCTTGAAGCTCTGGCACGGGATAAGTTCGCAGCTTTTACCGAACTGCTTGAGGGCCGCCTGGTGGCTCCATGTGCCCTTGGGGCCCAGGTAGGCAATGGTAAGCCCCCCTTCCAGGAAGAAGGAGCAGGAGATGATTTCACGGTAAATGGCCTGGAGGGAGGCCTCCGGCAGCACGCCCGCGTTCAGGCGGTTCAGCTTGCTGAGCAGGGCCGTTTCCCGTTCGGGAACGAAGATGGGGGAATTCCCCTCCTTTTTAATGCGGCCGACTTCATGCACCCATTCGGCGCGGTTCTTAAGCAGCTCCACAATCCGGGCGTCCACCTCGTCAATGGCCAGACGCGCCTTCGTCAGGGCGATGGTCTGTTCATCCGTGTTTCCGCTTTTCTGCTGCCGGGGGGGATTGGCCGGGGAGGCGGAATCCCCGTGTTGAGTGTTCTCCATGTCTCTGTGAAAGCTGTGTGTTTAAAGCCGCGTCAGGGTAGCGGTTCCGCGGGGGCAAATCAAGATTAAAGGGGGGGCTTCTCCATGGCGGATTTTTCTTGCATGCACGCAAGATGCAGGGTAGGTTTGCCTCTCTTTAATATGATGAAAAAAACATTGTTGCCGACTGCCGTGGCATGTTTCCTGGGCGCCGTTTCCCAGATAGCCGGCGCCAGCGGGCAGGCCGTGAACGTTTATGTCTCCCAGGTCTCCCTGTCCTTCCCTGATCCTGCCGGCGTGGATGACATGTTTAACAGAAATAAGGATGCCGTGGAGGTGGTGCTGGGTTTCGTTGCTCCCAAGGGCTGTAAATTCGTTAAGGGCGGTGAGGACTCACAGCTTGAAGTTACGGATGGCCGCGGCGTCAGGACAAAAGCCAAATTCGACAATTTCTTTACCCGCATTGGTGATTCCGGAGCATTTGCCAAACATTCCCTGAGGCTGAAACAGAAACCTGTGTTTCCCCTGAAGCTGGACGGAGTGGTCAACATGAAGGTTTCCGAAAGAAGCAGGACTTTTCCGGGCCAGGAGTTTGACGCGCGGAAGGGCGCCAAATTCAAGGTGGAGGGCATGGAAATCACCGTGAAGGATGCAAAGGACCACGGCAAGGCTTCCGGTGAGGTGGAACTGGAATTCAGTGATACGCTCCATGTGGAGGAAATAACGCTGACTGACGCGGAGGGCGGCAAACTGGAGATACCCGGCGTGTCCAAAAGTTCGTTCAGCTTCGGTTCCGTTCCTTCCCGCACTTATACGTACCAGGTAAAGAACATGCCCGCTAAAATGAAAGCTACGGTGGTGGCCAGCAAGGGCGTCAAGGCCATGGATGTTCCCGTGAAGGTGACCGTGGATTTGAATGCTCCGCCCAAAAAGGGGGCATAAGGGAATATTTTTATGTTGGACTGTTTTTTACAAGGGCCGGGAGGCCCTTGTTCCCGGTTGGCTGTTTGTTGATGGGACGCAGGGGCGGTTGTTGAGCCTTTGCCGGGAGAATGGGGGCCGCCAAAAAATCGGCGGTTTAGCTCTTGTGCGTTTTCTGTCCAGCCGCCAAGTTAGGTTCCGGCCTTCTTCCTGAAGAACCGTGGTGCGGCGCGCCTCTGAATTCTTTCTTTTCCCGCTCCCGGCAGGTGAAAAACAAATGCAAATTCCTGTTCCTTCGTTCAGCTTTTTTCCCGGCCTTCTGAAGCCGGCATTACCTGCCTGTTTTCCTCCTCTTCAGAATACGCTCCGGCGAATAATCTTGCTTGACCGTTATTTTTTTATTGATAATGATGGGTCTATGAAAAAATCCATCAAACTGTGCTCTGTTGCTCTCATGCTCGCCGGATGCGGTGTGGCCGGAATGTTTTCCGCCAGCGCGGATACTCCGGCTCCCAAGGCCGGGGAGGCTGCCGTTTCCGCCGTGGGGAAGGCTCTGGAAAAAGCCGATTTTTTAACCAAGGACAGGCCGAACCCAAAAGCCAAATATTATCTTTTCCTGTATTCCGCCAGTTGGTGCGGCCCCTGCTGCCGGGAAATGCCCCACGTGGTGCGGACCTACCGGAAGATCCGCCAGACCGATGATGTGGAACTGGTGCTGTTTTCCTGTGACAAGACGGAGGAGGCCGCCAAGGCATGGGCCAAGGAGGAACGGATGAAATTCCCCATCGTCAAGCCGAAGAAAGGGAACGGCATTCCCGGTTACAAGCCGGGAGGCTCCATTCCGCGGCTGGGAATTGTGGACGGCACGGGCAAGATCATCGTCACAGGGCATCCCGCCACGCTTCTGAAAGACTGGCGCAAGTACTGCAAGCCGGAGGAAGGCAAAAAATAGGGGCTTCCTTTGCCTTTTGGCACTCCCTCCGCCGTTTCCGAAATACGGAAAACAGGGCCTCTTCAGCTCTGCTCCCCGTCTTCCCTCACCGGGCGCGGCTCCGGAACGGCTCCGTAAAGCCCGTTGGGAAAGAGCTGGAGCCACGGCGTATATTCCGGCGGGATGGGCGCTTCAAACTCCATGCGCTTTCCCGTGCGCGGGTGGTCGAAGCCCAGCCGCCACGCGTGGAGCATGAGCCTGCCGGGTTTCGCCTTCTGCCGGGCGGGTTTGGCGTAAATGGGGTCCCCGATGAGCGGATGGCCCAGATGGAGCATGTGCACGCGTATCTGGTGGGTTCTGCCCGTGTGGAGCGTGCACAGGACCAGGGAGGAATCCGTGGCCGGGTCTGCGCACAGCAGGTCGTAGTCCGTAATGGCGGCTTTCCCGGTGCCCGGATTGACCACCGCCATTTTCAGGCGGTTCACGGGATGGCGGCCGATGTGGGTGAAAACCGTGCCGGAGCTTTGGGAGGGAATGCCCTGGACAACGGCCAGGTACCGTTTTTCCGTGCTGCGGGCCGCGAACTGCGCCGTCAGGGACTGGTGTGCTCCGTCGTTCTTGGCAATGACCAGGCAGCCTGACGTATCCTTGTCCAGGCGGTGGACGATGCCGGGGCGTTCCACGCCGCCGATGCCGGAGAGATCCCCGCAATGGTGGAGCAGGGCGTTCACGATGGTGCCGTCCGGGTTGCCGGCGGCGGGATGCACGACCATGCCGCTTTCCTTGTTGATGACCACCACGTCTTCATCCTCATACAGGATGTCCAGGGGAATGTCCTGCGGCCGTGCTTCCGCCGGTTCCGGCTCCGGAATGCGGACGGTGATGGAATCACCGCGGGAAACTGGGTTTTTAGGCTTGGCGGGAGTGCCGTTGACCAATACGTCCCCGCTTTTGATCAGGCTCTGGATTCTGGAACGGGAAAGCTCCGGAAGGTGGGCGGCAAGGTATTGGTCCAGGCGGATTTTTCCGTCGGCGTCGTCCGTGGTCAGATTCATGATCCGGGGCGTTTGGTCAATGGCTGTAGGCGGAGGGCGGCAGGTCGATGAAGGCATAGTCCAGACCGTAAACGTCCTTGAGCAGATGCCCCAGGGCTTTCACGCCGAACGTCTCCGTGAAGTAGTGGCCGCCGAAGACCAGATTGACGCCCAGTTCATGGGCCATGGGGATGTTCCAGTGGGAACCCTCCCCGGTCACGTAGGTGCGGCAGCCGAGGGCTGCGGCCTGGACAAGGTCGTCCCCGGCTCCTCCGGAGCAGATGAAGACGTCGCCAGCCGGGACATCCGGGGAGTCCGCCCAGAAAGTTTGAACGGACGCTCCGAGGACGGTTTCCAGCCGCTGCGCCAGCTCCCGGCACGTGCCGGGGAATTCCCCGTGCGTACCCAGGGAAACGCCGTGGTAGTCCAGTCCTTCATTGGAACATGGCCGGATTCCGCAGGCTTTCGCCAGCAGAGCGTTATTTCCGTACACGGGGTGGACGTCCAGAGGAAGGTGGGCGGCGTAAATCGCCAGGTTCCCGTCCATGGCGGCTTTCAGCTTCCGGTATGCAATGCCGGTAATGGGCTGCATGGTCTGCCAGAAAATGCCGTGATGAAGGAGGAGCAGGTCCGCCCCCGTCTCCAATGCCGCATGGATAGCCTTCTCCGAGCCGTCCACGGCGGCGGCTACCCTGGAAACGGCTCCTCCGTTTTCCAGTTGAAGGCCGTTCAGGGCGCGGGATGCGTCCGGAATGGAATCCACGGAAAGGATTCCGTCCAGAAAAGCGGTAACGGTTTGAAGCTCAATACTCATGAGGGAGGAATGGTCAGTTGTCTTCCGAGAGGCTGGCGCCGAGCAGGCGCACGGCGTCCATGTTCAGGATAAAGTAATTGGGGGATGTATTCACCCTGCCGTAATAAAACCTGCTGTATCCGGCCTCTCCCGCCGGGGCGATTTCCAGCGTGATGACTTTTTCCTCCGTCTCCGGTTCCGGGGCGAAGGTGATGTCGCTGGGGCCGGCCTGGGACTGCACGGGGGACGCCTCCTTGTAAACCTGGAGGATGAGTTTCAGGCGGAAAACGGGGTTCTTCAGGGCCTCGTGCGCCGTGGCGTCCGTATAGGGCAGCCAGGTGCTCACCTCCATCTTTTCCAGCTCGTCCAGATAGCGGTTGGCGCGGTTCGGATTGATGTTCAGGGTTTCATCCTTCCCATCCTTGGCAGCGGTCCAGGAATCGTCCAGACGGTCGAATTTCAGGATCAGGGGACCGCCGGAGCCGATGCGTTCCAGATGCATTTCCTTGAGGTCGAACCTGCTGAAAGAGAAAAGCATCTTTTTCTTCCAGGCCAGGGCGTCCGTCAGCAGGTCCTTCATGTAGGCGCTGTCCAGCATGACGACGGTGGGCTTGCCGGCCTGGCGGGCGTACCAGGAACCGTCCGTTCCCTTGGAGAAAAACACCGTCACGGGGGGGCGCGGTTCTTCACCGGGCTTGGGCAGCAGGGACATGGTGAGCGTCATCCTGGGATTGTCCAGCCCGTACACGGAAAGGTCCGTAGCCTTGTCAGAGGCGAAGCCGGCCACCTTCCCCAGCTTGACGGTTTTCAGCAGGGAAACGAGATGCTCCGGATTGGCCTCCTGGTAGCGGGAGCCTTCCGCCGTGTACAGCCAGGTGGGCTTGATGCCCTTTTTCTCATCACCCTGAATAAAGCGGGCGATGGTGGGGTAATCCTGAAAACTCTTGCGGATGGAAAGCCCGGTGATCTTGTAATCCCCGATGTCCGTCAACTGCTTGGAGCGCAGAAGGCCCAGGTCCAGCGGAATATTGCGCACGCCGGGCACCTCCTTGTTGGTCTCCGTCGTCTGCGCCAGTTCAAAGACGGCCTTGCGGTCGGAAACGGTGGCCTTCACCAGTTCGGACAGGCTTCCGTTGTCGGAAGGGGGGTAAATGCGGAGCGTAACGGGCTGTTCCTCCGTTTGCAGGGATTTGCCGTCCTCCGTGGGGCGGCCTGTGAAATTCCTGATGGAGACGGAGGTGATCTGGTCGTCCGTCATGTCCGGCACGCTGGTTTCCTCCGGATTATACACGCGCACGGCGGTCAGCTTCTGGAGCGTGCCCAGCAGCACGTCCATCATGGCCGGGTCCGTATCCAGGGAAAGGGGGTACGTGATTTTCCAGGGGCTGCCGGGAGTCTTGCGCTCCAGGGCGATGCGCTGGCCCCGGTTGTTGATTTCAATGGAGGCGGGCATGGCCGGATGCAGGAGCAGGGGGCGGTGGTCCCGTAGCTGGCGGATGCCGGACTTGAACAGGGGCAGGATATTGCCGGTGCCCACCAGGATGCGGGTGTCCCGCCCGTAGAAATCCGTCTGCATGTAGGTGGTATCGTCCGTGGTCTTGTTCTCCGGATCGTCCACCAGCCAGGGAGCGAGGGACCCCAGCGTGTAGCGGGCCACGGTGGAGGAGCGCTTGCCGTCGTCGCTCATCTCCTTCAGGGTGATGGTGACGGGCGTCGTCTTCACGCCGAACTCCTTCAGGGAGGCGGAATCAATCTTGTGCAGGGGCAGCGCGTCCACGATGCTGGTGGAATATGTGTACTGGAGGATGGCCGCCGCCGCGCGCGGGTCCATGCGGTCGTCCCACGGCTTCTCGCACCACCAGACGCCGTTGGGCTTGCGGCGGAACTCCGCAACGTCCCCCATGCAATTGATGCGCATCCAGGAAACCTCGTTCATCTCCTCCCGGGTATAGGGGAAAAGCCGTTCTCCGGAACTGAAGGCGGTGCGCCCGATGATGCGGGACAGGTTGCCGTCAATGGTCAGGAGCACCGCCGCGCCGATGGCGGCGAGGGTGACGAGGATAAGAAGGATGAAGCGGAATGTGCGCATGTGCTTCCGGTGATGGGCGTGGTGGAGTTAATGGCGGCGCGTGTTCCAGATAATCAGGGCAATCAGAAGCGCCAGCAGGGGAAGGCCGATGTTTGTCAGGAGTTCCAGAATGCCCAGGGCGTTGCGGTCCAGGTTCAGCTTCACGGTCAGGTCATGGCGGGAGCCGAGGCCGCGCAGTTCTTCACGGTCCGTCATCCAGCCGACCAGCGTGCGCATGAAGTCCCGCTGTTCCGGCTTGATTTGCCTGGGCTGGAGCAGGTCCGTATTCCCCAGCAGCACCAGGCGCCCGGTGGTCTTGTTCTGGTTTACGTCCCCGGCGTTCCCGCGGATGAGGGCCGCGCCGATCATCAGGGGGCCCGGGTTGTCTTCCCGCGCGTCAAACTGGGCCGGGAACTGGTTGTACTTGGTTTCCCCGTAATAATCCTCCGTAGTCACCAGCACGGGGTATGGCGTGATGCGCTTCTGCTCCATGGCCGCATTGTCGGAATCCAGGATGAGGGAGATGCTCTCCCCTTCCAGCCCGGTGCTGGAATTCCAGAATTCGCGCGTGCAGTTCAGGGAGGGCGCGAAAATGGCGTTAATCTCGAAAACGGAGCGGTTGCCCCTGTTGCGGAGCATCACGCGGTCATTCTGTGGGCGCAGGCCCTGTTCACGGAGGAACCGGTAAAGCTGTTTGGGCGTATCCTGCTGGGGTTCCAGCATGACCAGGATGGCGGCGTTCGGGCGCGCCCAGTACCGCTGGAGCACTTCCGCCTCCTGCGGGGACAGGTCGTACTTGGAGCCGATGATCATGAACCCCGCGGCGTCTTCCGGAATCTCCTTCAAGCCGCTCATGCGGATGGGAACGAGCTGAAGGTTGACGGAACGGCAGATTTTCCCCAGTGTGGTGAAAATGCTTTCCTCCTGGCTGTTGCTCAGCGCCTCGTTGAAATTGCTCTTGTCCGCCGCAATATACATCTTGCGGGGTTCTCCATTGGCCGCCCCGTAAATGCCGGCGGTCATCATGTCTTCAATCTGGAGGGCCACCGCCTTCATGCTCTTGCCGTCCGGACTGGGGGCGTACACCACGAAGGCGTCTCCGGGCAGGATGCGCACGTGGGCGGCGTCCGCCTGGGTGCCTTCAAACGTCTTGAGCGCTTTTTCCGTGTCTTCCCGGGCATCGATGATGACCAGGTTCTTCTTGAATTCAATCCCGTAAATGTTCGCAATCTCCCGGGCCTTGTTCGGCTGGCGGAGGGGGTCCACGTACTCCACCTTCACCTTCCCGTTGGAATAACGTTCGTACTCCTCAAGCAGGGAGCGCATGCGGGTGTAATTCTGCGTGGTGCGCAGGAAGGCGAACGTGATCTTGACGGGCGTCTTGCGGTTCTGGATTTCCGGAGATTTCAGCATGTTGATGCTCTGCTGGGAAATCTCATAACGCTGGTCTTCCGTCAGGTCCCGGCGGTAATATTCGTGGCAGCCCACGTAATTCAGGCATACGACGATGAGGAACAGCAGGAAAAGCTTGATCCAGGTCATCCAGGGGCGTCTGACCTTGCGGGCGGGAGGGAGGGGGGATTCCGTGGCCGCGGCGGGGTTGTCTGGTGCTTCGCTCATAGATAAAAATGAAAAGGGGTGAAAGGGAAAAGGCGGGGTAGATCAGTGCTTCCAGCGGCGGTGGTCAATGATGCGGATGGTGACGGCCAGCGTCAGGACCGTCATGGTCAGGTAAAAGACGACAGGGCGCGTATCAACCAGCCCGGCGGAAAAGCGGTCCAGATGTTCCGAGCAGGACATGTAGTGGAAAATCCCCGCTGCGGGGAATTCCCCCCATACCACGGGAATAAGCCCCATGAAGAAAATCAGCACCAGCAGACCGATGGTGATGATGCCGGAAATGATCTGGCTGCCCGTCAGGGACGAGGCGAAAATGCCGATGGCCGTGAACCAGGCGCCGACCAGCAGCAGGATGGCGTACGCCCCGGCCCAGTCCGCCAGGCGGTAGGGGAGGACCATGCCCGCATCATACCCGTAAATCCACTGCACGATCAGGTTGGACCAGTCCGCCAGAAGGGGGTACAGCAGCATGGGCAGCCACAGGATGATGTAAAAGGCGTATGCGGAGAAATATTTGCCCAGGACTACCTGCCATGTCTTGATGGGCGTGGTCAGCAGGGATTCCAGCGTTCCTGTCTTCTCTTCCTCCGCCAGGGAACGCATGGTAAGCAGCGGGAAAATGAACAGGAAATAAAACCAGAACATGGGGGAATGCAGGATGAAGAACAAAATGCCTTCCTTCTGCGGGGCCAGCTGGAACGCCTTCAGCGTGCCGGACAGGGAAACGCTCTGCAGGGCCATGACGAAGGCCAGGATGACCCATCCGTACGGGGTCATCACGTAGCTTCTGAGTTCTTTTCTGAAAATGGTAAGTACCGGAGACATGGGGAGAAAAGGAAAATGCGGGGTGGTGGATAGAGAGGGAGAAGAAACGGGCGGTTAATCTTTACGGGTCATTTCCACGAACACCTCTTCCAGGGTGGGGGTGTGGCGGTAAATATGGCGCAGGGGGCAGCCCTGTTCCGCAAGGAGGCGCGCGGCCTTCTCACGGGTATCCGTTCCGGCCTCCGCGCGTACGGTCAGCGTATGCCAGCCATCGGCGTCCGTGCCTTCATGGATGACCTTCTTCACGTGTTCCAGGCTTTCCAGCTTCTGCGTAATCAGCTCCAGATCCCCGCGGAACTCCAGCGTAATCTTGCCGGCGGCGCGGAGGTTGGCTGTCAGGTTGGACGGGGTATCCGCTGCCTTGATGGTCCCCTGGTCAATGATGATGACCTTGTTGCAGATCATCTCCACCTCACTCAGAATATGGGTGGAAAGAATAATGGTGTGGTTGGCCGCCAGCCCCTTGATCAGCTCGCGTATCTGGCGTATCTGGTTAGGGTCCAGGCCGTTGGTGGGTTCGTCCAGAATCAGCAGGTCCGGTTCACCCAGCAGGGCGTCCGCCAGGCCCACGCGCTGTCGGTAGCCTTTGGAAAGGGTGCGGATCATCTTGCGGCGCACGGGGTCCAGGCCGCATTGCTCCACGACCTTGGAGACGGCGGGCCATATTTGCTTGGAAGAAATGCCTTTAAGCCTGGCGCGGAACTTCAGGTACTCCGTCACGCGCTGGTCGTCGTAAAGAGGCACGTGCTCCGGCAGGTAGCCCAGGTGTTTGCGCGCCTCCAGAGGATTTTTAACGATGTCGAATCCCGCAATCGTGGCGGTCCCGGAAGTGGGGGGCAGGTAGCCGGTCAGCATGCGTAAAGTCGTGGTCTTGCCTGCGCCGTTCGGCCCCAGGAACCCTACGATTTCCCCCTTTTCAATCTGGAAGGAGGCATTCTTTACCGCTTGAAAGCGGCCAAACTCTTTGGAAAGCTGGTCGGCGTGGATCATGGAATCAATGGGAACAGGGTGATTCTAATCCAAACCGCTCCCGTCTCAAGCTTATTCTCCCCTGTGCCGCGGAGACGCCGCCGCCGCTTGAAAAGCACCACATGCTGAAAAGGAACAGCAGCTGTTCCAACATTACTGGGGAAGGGCTGCCGGGAAGGAAAATCAATCCTTCAAATCCTCCTCCAGCCGCAGGACGATATCCCGCACGCGCACGTCCTCCTCCATGCGGGAGGCAACCAGCTTGTTGGCATGGATCACGGTGCCGTGGTCCCGGCCTCCGAAGGCCTGGCCGATATCCTTCAGGGAGCATTCCGTCAGGCGGCGGCTCAGGTACATGGCAATCTGCCGGGGAAAGGCGATGCTGTTGGGGCGGCGCTTGCCGGTCAAGTCGCTCACCTTGAGCTCGTAAAAATCCGCCACGCGCTTCTGGATGGAATCCACGGTCAGGATGCGGCTGGTTTCTTCCCGCAGGATATCGCGCAAAAGCTGCTCGATCTTGGCGATGTCCGGCATGTCCCCGGACAGGGAGGTAAAGGTGGCTACGCGGAGCAGGGCCCCTTCCAGGCGGCGCACGCTCTTCTGGATGCGGCTGGCGAGGAACTCCAGAATCTCGTCAGACACGTTCATGCCGGCCCGGTCGCGCTTGCTGCGCAGGATTTTCAGCCGGGCGTCATCATCCGGAAGATTCAACTCCACCGTAAGGCCGGACTCCAGGCGTGCCGCCAGACGGGAATCCAGGTTGGAAATATCGCATGCGGCGGCATCGGCGCAAATCACGATCGTTTTGTGGGCGTGGAACAGCTCGTCAAATGTATGCAGGAACTCTTCCACCGTCTTCTCCTTGCCGGAAATAAACTGCACGTCGTCCACCAGCAGGACGTCCGCCTTGCGGTACTTGCGGCGCAGCTTGGCGAAGCTCTGCCCGTTCTGGGTGCGGGACGCGTCAATAAACTCATTGGCGAACTGTTCGCCCGTGACGTACACCACATTCGCGGAGGAATCCTGGTGAAGCACCTCATGGCCGATGGCTTGGAGCAGGTGCGTTTTCCCCACGCCGGACTTCCCGTACAGGAAAAGGGGATTGAACAGGGCCCGTTCCGACTGGGCGATGGACAGCCCTGCCTGATAGGCAAAGCGGCTGTCTTCATAAACCACGAAGGAATCGAACGTGTACAAATCATTCAGGCATGCCCGGGTTCCCTGGCTGCGCTGTTTTTTGGCCGGGGCGGCAGGGGAATCCTGCACCTGGGGCGTTTTGGAGCGGGAGGAAGCCTTTTGTGGTTGGCCTTCGGCGGCCGGCAGGGATGCCACCTCGTCCGCGCAGATGAACTTCACCTGGCGCTCCGTGCCCAGGGCCAGCATAGCAGCCTGCTTCAGCTCCGGCGTATAGCTGTTCTCCACCCAGAGGGCGGCCATGGGATCGTCACACACCAGCGTCAGCGTCTTTCCGGAATCCTCCAGGAGGGAAAACTTGGGAAACCACAATCCATACACCTCCGGAGACATGATTGTTTGCAGGGCTCCCGTGATCCTGGACCAGGTGGCTGACAATTCTGATGGTGGCGTCATTGTTGTGGAAATAAAAGATGTTGCTGGTTATAAATGGCTGTGAGGCCTTCCGTCTCGCTACGAGGCCGCCCGCGGATGGAACCGGAATGGGTTCATCCGCAGCCGTGACAGCTCGTGGCGTCCATCGGGATGGAGAAGGCGAACTCATCCGCTTTCAGCTCGACACCCCGGTCGACGGAAGCGCCAAAGTACTGATTTGCGCCTGAGGAAAAAATATCTTTTTGAAGCAGCGTGAGTCATCGTTCCGCGGCTCTACGTTCCACGGGGGTTCCACACCAAAAAATATTTTAGTCTTGCTTCCTCCAATAATTTAGTCCTCCTGAGTATATTCTTTGAATGACACTATAATAATTTTATTATCAGTTAATTACTACTTTGTTATTGGGGTGTGTGACGAAAAGGAAACAATTACGCCGCCGTAAATCAAGCACTTACAGGCACCAGACCAGAAAGCCCCGGAGAGGTTCCGGAAGGGGGCAGCCGGGATGGTTGACAAGAGGCGCCGGGAAACCTAACGTGGCTGCATCATGGAACAGATGGAACAAACCGGGGAAACATGCCATTCCCTCTGCGGGGGCAGATTTTTGGAGCTCTTGAAAGAAGGAAGGTGGGAATACGTGCGCCGGGTCAATGCCAACGGCGCCGTCATGATCGTGGCCGTGACGGAGGACGGCGAATTGCTGCTGGTGGAGGAATACCGGGTTCCCCTGCATGCCCTCACCATCGGACTGCCTGCGGGCATCTCCGGAGATGAAGGGGAGGAAAGCACATTGCAATCCGCCCGGCGTGAACTGGAAGAAGAAACGGGATACCGGGCGGATGCCTGGACGTACCTGTTCACGGGGCCTTCCTCCCCCGGATTGACCACGGAAATGGTATCCTTCTACCTGGCGGAAGGGCTGCACCAAATATCGGAAGGCGGCGGGGTGGCTCATGAAAACATCACCGTGCACCGCATTCCTCTTCCGCTGGTGCATGGCTGGCTGATGGACCAGACAGGGCAGGGAAAAGTGGTAGACCCGAAAATCTTCATGGGCCTCTATTTCCTGTCCCGCTCTGTAAATGGCGTGGAACTGGAGGAGTAATGACGCTCTGCGCCGCAAGTGTCCGGACGCAGGAAACGGCCTGGGCGGCAGGCTGTGTGAAACGGTTGGAGGAAAAGAACGATTCATCGTCAATGATTTTTCTGGATGGAGAAGCGGGCTGTCGTGATAAAATGCTCCTGACCCATAAAAAAATCTGGACATTCTTTCCGATCCGGGCTAAATATCTCCCCGCTTTCCAGCACCAACCACTTAACGGCAGGGTAGCTCAGTGGTAGAGCAGAGGACTCATAAGCCTTTGGTCGGGTGTTCAAATCACCTCCCTGCTACCATCTTCAAAGCCCCTTAAATCCAACGGTTTAAGGGGCTTGTTACTTTAAGAGTATACTTTTCAATTCATGCTAGAAAACCACGAAAAAGGGTATAATATGGTCAAAAAAGCATGCACAATTATGCACAGATTGGAGAGCGATTCTATGGTGGATGTCATAATACTGTCTCATACCAGACATATTATGGATGCTCATTCAGAAGGAAAAGATAAAATAGCTCTGTCCTGAAGCATTATTAAAGAAGCTTATCGAAAAACAGAGAAGCAGGTAGTCATGCCATCAGCTGAAGAAAAGACATACGAGTCAGCCATAACAATGGTGGCAATATTTTAAAGTATATCAAAAAATAATAAAATTATGTAAAGTGCAAGGTTTGCGGAGAAGCTTTACATTGATTTCATATCTTATGAATAAAAAATACTTTAAGTTATTAGCAATGATTCCTTTGTCTGGTTTTCTTCCAGAACTATCATTATTTTATATTACAAAGGAAATATTATCCCTCAACAAAAAATCAATAGATGATGCTGATTCTGTATTAGAAAAATTTGCGTTAATAAAAAAACAAATTAATAATTCTCAAGAAATACTGGAACAAGCTCTGCATGATTTAGAAATACAACAGAAAGTATTTTATGAAGAAAAAGTAAAGGCACAAGAATATCGAATTTTTCTTGAGACAAATAAAGAAAAAATACAGGCTTTTGATAATAAATATAAAAGAATTTCAAAGAATAATAATATATTTAGCTTGATAATAGGAATTCTTTTATGCATTTTTGGATTTTTCCTATCAAAATTTTTTTAAATTATTAACAATATCAAACTATTGATTATGTCATGAAGATAAGAAAATTTTGGAGTTACTCAATATTGCAAAACGCAACTTGACCAGCTGTTTATGAATTCAGCCTCAACCCAAAAACCCCGGATTTGCGGCCGCTGAGTTCCAGGGCGCGCAGGCGTTCCGGAGGGAGGCAGTCACGGGAGAATTCCGCGTAGTGCATGCGGTCCCGGAAGTAGTGAACGGCGCTCTGGGAAAGGGCGAAGATGAATTCCATGCCCATTTCCTCCGCTTTTCTTCTGGCGAATTCGCATAGCGTCCGGCCATAGCCGCGGCCTTCATGGCGGTGCTTGATGTACAGGCAGCCCAGTTCCGCGCTGCGGTGCTTCGGGTAGGGATAGACGGCAACGCAGCCCACGATGCTGTCGTCCAGAGTCAGCACGTAGTAGTCATCCATTCTGGCGGCGATGTCCTCATAGTTCCGGTTGACCAGCTTGGAGTCCACCACGGAGCGGGCGATCATGGAGAGGAGCTCCGGAATGTCCTCCTCCTTCAAGGGGCGTATTTCCCGGTAGGAGTCCGTGTGGACCATGGTGCCTACGCCTTCTTCCGAGAAGAGTTCCTCCACCAGTACGCCTCGCATTTTGCCGTCCAGCAGGTGTACCCGGGGGATTCCCGTCCGGCAGGCCTCAGCCGCCTGGTCCAGTAGTTCCCGGTGGGTTATTTCTCCTTCCAATCCCGCCACTTCCGATTCCAGAATGGCGGCAATGGGGCGTCCGTCACGGGAGGGAACCTTATGGTCGTTGAGCAGGGCGATGTACTTGGAGGCCCCCAGGCTGAATGCCATACGGACGGATTCCGGGTCAAAGGAGCCGGAACGGCCGGAGGCCACCACGGGGATCTGATGCCTCCCCAGGATTTCCCGGACTCTTTCCCGGACAAGCTGACCGCCTTTCAACGGCGCTTCCACCAAGGCGGAGCGCATTTCACAAACGCGCGTGTGTTCGTACAGCGCGGAGGCGTCCGTTCCTTCCACTATCAGCACGGGCCTGACGCCTATTTCCTGAAGAGCGTCCAGGTCCAGCAATGCGTCCACCAGCTCTTCGGAATCCACCAGGGGGCGTTCCACATGCACGGCAAAGATTTTGTCCCTGAAGTACGGGACGTACTCCAGCACGGAACGGACGTTGGTGGATTTGTTGGGAGGGAGCGTGGTCAAGGGCGGCCCGGAAGCTTGAAGACGGAGGGAACGGCTGTACCCGTTTCCTCCGTCCTGTAAGTGATGCGTAATGTTTTAGAACGTGCGGGTATCGGCGGAATCCCGGTTGTCCATGGTTTCCGCGAAGTCCTGGGAGTCAAGAGTGACGGCGATTTCTTCTTCATCGCCGGCGGCAGGCGTTTCCGCCGGCGCCTGGGCGGCTCCCTCCTTGCGGAGCACGACGCTGACCTTGCGCCTGGGCATGACCAGCTTGGGTTCCGCCACAGCGGGCTGGTAACCTTCACCGATGGTGGTGGCGTCGGAAATGACGGCTGGAGCTTCTTCCTGTTCCGGCTGTTGTGCGGACTGGTGTTCCCGTGCACGGGAGACTTGTTCCCGCAGGGCGGAGAGCAGGTCGCTGGGCATGCCGTCAAAACCTATTTCCGGCAGGTTGGCGCCGTCTTCCTGATTTTCATCGGAAGAATCAAACTGGGGCAGACTGGCCAGGAAGTCTTCAAACGCATCCAGGTTGGTGGTGCTCTTGAAGAGGTTGCCGATAGCTTCACCCTTGATGCTTTCCATCAGGGTAACGAACAGGTCGTAGGCTTCAGACTTGTATTCCACCAGGGGATCCTTCTGGCCCTGGGCGCGGAGGCGAACGCCTTCCCGCAGAGAGTCCATGTTGTACAGGTGCTCCTGCCACATTTTGTCAATAGCCCCCAGGATGATCTGGCGTTCCATGTGGTCCAGGTATTCCGGACGTTCGCGGGAAGCCTTGTCTTCATAAGTGGCCTTGACCTTGTCAATGAGAAAGGCGATGGTGTCATCCATCTGGCGTTCTTCCAGCTTGGCGGCGTCCGCCGTCAGTCCCAGCGGGAAGGAGGAGTTCATCCAGGCGAGCAGTTCGTCCGGATGGGTCAGGCCTTCCGAGTCCGGATCCAGGAATTCATGGGCGCGGGTGGCGATTACTTCTTCCAGGATGTCGTAAATCATTTCCCGCGGGTTTTCCGTAGAAAGCACTTCATTCCGGTAGCCGTAAACGATTTCACGCTGCTTGTTCATGACGTCGTCATAGTCCAGCACGTGCTTGCGCCACATGTAGTTGCGCTGTTCCACGCGTTTTTGGGCGGATTCCACGGATTTGTTCAAGAAGCTGTGTTCCAGGGCTTCGCCGTCAGCCACACCCAGGCGTTCCATCATCTTCGTCATGCGTTCCGCCGCGCCGAAGTTGCGCATCAGGTCGTCTTCAAAGGAGATGAAGAACTGGGAGGCGCCGGGGTCTCCCTGGCGGGAGCAGCGGCCGCGCAGCTGGCGGTCAATGCGGCGGGATTCATGGCGTTCCGTGCCCAGGACGAAGAGGCCGCCGAGGTCGGCCACGCCTTCGCCAAGCTTGATGTCCGTACCGCGGCCCGCCATGTTGGTGGAGACGGTGACGGCTCCGCGCTTGCCGGCCAGCGCCACGATTTCCGCTTCGCGCTGGTGGTTTTTGGCATTCAGCACTTCATGGGGGATTTTGGCCCTTTTGAGCATGCGGGAGAGCGTTTCAGAGGCGTCCACGCTGGCCGTGCCGATCAGGATGGGCTGGCCTTTGTCATGGAGTTCCTGAATTTTGTTAATCACCGCGTTGAATTTTTCACGGCGGGATTTGAAGATGAGGTCGTTCTGGTCCTTGCGGATGCAGGGGCGGTTGGTCGGGATGGGGAGGACGTCCAGCTTGTAAATGTCATGGAATTCCGCGGCTTCCGTTTCCGCCGTGCCGGTCATGCCCGCCAGTTTTTTGTACAGGCGGAAGTAGTTCTGGATAGTGATGGTCGCGTAGGTCTGGTTTTCACGCTCCACTTCCACGCCTTCCTTGGCTTCCACGGCCTGGTGCAGTCCGTCGCTCCAGCGGCGCCCCGGCATTTCGCGGCCCGTGTTCTGGTCAATGATGATGACCTTGCCTTCCTTGACGACGTATTCCACGTCTTTTTCGTAAATGCAGTAGGCTTTCAGCAACTGGGAGGTGGTGTGCAGGCGTGCTCCCGTTTCATCAAGCTGCTTGGTCAGTTCATTCTTGCGGCGTAGCTTGTCCTTTTCCGTCATGCGGGGGTCTTCATCCATTTCCGCAAAGGCGGTTCCCAGGTCCGGCAGCACGAAGTCCTCCGGGTGGCCGGGGGAGATGACTTCACGGCCTTTTTCCATCAGGTCGGCGTCGTGGGTCTTTTCATCCACGGTGAAGAACATTTCCTCCTTCAGCTTGTAGAGTTCCTTTTTGCGCGTATCCTGGTAAAGGGTCAGTTCATATTTTTCCACGATGCGGCGCAGCTCGGGATCCTGCATGGCGCGCAGGAAGGCGCGGTGGCGGGGCTGGCCTGTCTTCACCTTGAACAGGCAGCGGCCCACTTCTTCCGTGCGGCCTTCTTCCTGGGCTTTCAGGGCCTGCGACATGAGCTCGTTGCAAAGGTCCGTCTGCGCTTTCACCACGCGTTCAATGGCGGGGCGCAGGGTATCGTACTGCTGTTCCCGGGTGACGACCGCGGGACCGGAAATGATGAGAGGCGTACGGGCTTCGTCGATAAGGATGGAGTCCACTTCGTCCACAATGGAGAAGTAGTGCCCGCGCTGCACCTGCTCGGATTTGGAGGTCGCCATGCCGTTGTCGCGCAGGTAGTCGAAGCCGAATTCGGCGTTGGTGCCGTAAGTGATGTCGCAGGCGTATTGCTCCCGGCGAAGCTGGGAGGGCATCATGCTCTGGATGCAGCCGACCGTCAGCCCCAGGAACTGGAAGAGCATCCCCATCCATTCGGAGTCGCGGCGCGCCAGGTAGTCGTTCACGGTCACCACGTGCACGCCCATGCCGGTCAGCGCGTTCAGGTATACGGGAAGGGTGGCGACAAGCGTTTTGCCTTCCCCCGTGGCCATTTCCGCAATGTAGCCGCGGTGCAGGGCGATGCCGCCCAGCAGCTGCACGTCAAAGTGGACCATGTCCCACAGTTGTCTTTGTCCGCAGATATCGCGTTCTTCCCCGCAGAGCAGCCGGGCGCCGTGTTTGACGGCGGCAAAGGCTTCCGGCAGGATCTGGTTCAGGTAGCGTTCGCGCAGCTTGTCAAACTGGGGGGTGATGTTATTCCAGGCGGCCTTCCCCTCTTCAATGGAGGCGGGAGTGGCTTCCACCGTGGGGAGGGCGGCAAATTCGTCTTTCAGGGATTCAAAGCGTGCGTTCAGCTTGGCGGCTATTTCCTCCAGCTCTTCCCTGGGAGCGGCTTCCACAATGCGCACGGGGGGAAGCTCCATGGGGAGGAAGCGGTGAAGATAGCCCTGCCATTCCTTCGTTTTTTCAAGCAGGAAATCCTGACCCTTGCCGTTCCATGATTCTTCAATGGAGACGATTTGTTCCACAATGGGGCGCAGACGGCGCACTTCACGCTGGTTTTTGGTACCGACAATCTTGGTTAGAATCCACTTAATCATCTTTGTCTTGTTGAAAATTGACGAGGTAGAGTCGCTTTCAGCGGTCTAAGAATCGAAAAATACTAGCGGCTGCCGGAAGAATTGCAAGCACGGCCCTCCATTTGCTTTGATGATGACGTAATAGGTTGGATTTGGGCGGCATCATTCTGTCTTCCTTCCGTTTTTCCTTGCCTCTCCCTTTTCCCTGTAGGAGTGTATAGGGGAAAGGAGAGAATGAGCATGTACGGAGTATTCCATTCCGCCGGGCTGGCCCTTTTTCTGCCGGCTGTTTGCATGATGGCCGGTTGCCAGGAAAACGGCGCCGTAAAACAGCAGGAAGTGAATTTGCTGTCCGAGGGGATTGATGAGGACGGCAACCTTTTCATGCATTTTGAACTTGATTCCCATTACCACGGGGATTTGTATGCGGAAGTTTCCATGAAGGGGAATGAAATGCGCATTGCTCTGTATACTCATTCCACTCCCGGAGCTTCCCGGAAGGTGCCTTATGCGGACGGTTACAGGCTTGTTGTCCCATGGCCCGAGGGAACGGATTCCGTGGATATTACCCTGTGCGGAATAAATTTGGGAGGGTGGGAGAAACATAAATAGTAATGGAGGGAGGTTCCGTTCAGAGACGTTTTTGTTATCTGAATGTTAACGGAAATTCCTGTGTGGAGGCGCTTGTTTGTGGTATGAAGGCGGAATGAAGCCTCTTTTGGGGATGGGATGTGCGGTGCTGGCCGTTTGCGCCGTCGGCTTTTCAGCGTACCGCATCCTGATGGAGAAGATGCCCGATGAAATTCGGGGAACGCGCCTGGTGATGGAACATGACGCTTCTTACCTGCCGAAGGCGGGCATGGTGCGGCTGGAAAATGCCGGATTTTCCAGCATGGTTCACGGGTTGGAGAACGGGGGGAAGTTTTTCTCACTGGCGGAGTGCATCGTGGAGGCGCGGCAAAAGGATATTCTGGATGATATGCTGGATAGGGTAGATCCGCAGCGTTCTTTGCGTTTCCATGTGATTTGCAACGCTTCCGGCGCGATGAAGGAAACATGGCTGGACGATGGAGGGAACGGGGAAAACGCCGTCCTCATCAACCGATGCATGGCCGTTCTGGGAGCCTATTGGCTCTTGCGCCGTTATTGTGATGATGAACAGCTGTTTTTCAAATGGATGAGGCTTTCGTTGAGGAACAGGAAAACGGCGTTTCTGGATGATTCCGTGGAATACCTGTTTCCCTGGCTCAGGCCGGACCGGGAACAATATGTTCATGGAAAGTGGATTTCGGATATCGAATCCGTCACCTATTATTGTTATCCTTTGGAAGAAAGGGGAAAGAGTTCTCTTCCTTCCCCATTCATGTACGCGGTTACGAGCCGGAAAAGGTTTTCTTCCGTCTCCTTGGAGATTCGATGCTCCGCGTTGAAAGGAGCATTGATAGACGTGGAGATCAAACAGGACAGCCAGATGATTCGTGCCGGAAGGGCCGTGCTCATCCGGATTGATGGGAACGATCATGGCCGGTCTTATTCATGGAACAGGCGCCCCGGAAAAATGTTGCCCGTGCGGCTGCCTTCCATGGAGATTCCGGAAGGCGGTCCTCCGGCCATGATACTTCCGGTTCCGGAAGACTTCCGTTCCTGTCCGGAGGAGGAAATTTTGCCTGCATTAATTGAAGAATGCCCGTGCATGAGCATGTAAGCCGGCGCTTGAGCACTAGGCATGAAACGGGAGGCGCATGCCATTGCATTCCGGCTGCGTCATACATGGAAAGAGGCAGACGATCAGTTGGGAAAGAGGATAAACGTAAACTTTTTTTTGGCCGGTTTTGTTGTGGAACCGTGTGATGGCCCATGGTTCATGACAGGTACTTCTCTTGGAATGATTCCAAATTGATGATATAATTACCCTATGAGTCATTGTGAGGATGGGCGCATCCGCATCCGCGGCGCCCGTGAGCATAATTTGCAGAATGTGGATGTGGACATTCCCCTGGGGCGGCTGACAGTGGTGACGGGACCTTCCGGATCGGGGAAAACGAGTCTGGCCATGCACACGCTGTATGCGGAAGGGCAGAGGCGTTATATGGAAACCTTTTCCCCGTACGTGCGCCAGTTCATGGACCGTATGGACAAGCCGGACGTGGATGCCGTGGAGAACATTCTTCCGGCCATCGCCCTGCATCAGCGCAACTCCGTCAGGACGTCCCGCTCCACGGTGGGAACCATGACAGGGCTGAACGATTACTGGAAATTCGTTTTCGCCCGTCTGGCCGTGGGGATAGATCCGGAAACCGGACGGGAAATCAAGCCGGAAACACCCGGCTCCATTGATGAAAAGCTGCATGAGGAATTTCCTTCCGGAACGGAGGTGATGGTTTGCCTGGAAGTGGCGCGGCCCGAATCCGTGGACCTGCCCACGCTGAAAAGGAACCTGGTGGCGCAGGGGTATTTGCGCGCCTTTGCGCATGGAGAGGCCCTCCGGCTGGAGGACGAGGAATGGACCCTGGAAGACGGGGCTCCTTTGCTGGTGATTCAAGACCGCGTGAGGCTGGCGGAAGACCAGCGGGAGCGCAGGCTGGAAGCGCTGGAAACGGCCATGCGCCTGGGTGGCGGCGTGGCCCATGTGATTCCCCGCGTGGACGGCATCTGGCTGCCCGCCATGAAATTCCGCGGGGACTGGCATCCGCTGATGGAGCCGCGGCCCGGATTGTTTTCCTTCAATTCCCCCCTGGGGGCATGCCCGGAGTGCCGCGGCTATGGCCGCGTGATCACCATTGACTACAACCGGTGCATCAAGCCGGAGCTCAGCGTCAATGACGGGGCCATCCATATTTTTGAAGGGGAAAGCAAGGTGTTTTCCGAATGCAAGAAGGACCTGATGCGCGGCTGGCGCAAAAATGCCCGCAAAGTTCGTCTGGATGTACCGTGGAAGGATTTGAAACAGTGGGAACGGGACTGGCTGCTGTACGGGGACGGAGAGGATCCGGATGAAATGTATGAACAAGGCCTGTGGTACGGCATTGCGGGCTTTTTCAGGTACCTGGAAAGCCGCACGCATAAAATGCATGTGCGGGTGTACCTGAGCCGTTTCCGCACCTATCAGGAATGCCCCTCCTGCCATGGCTTGCGCCTGAGGCCGGAAGCCCTGCAATTCAAGGTGGGCGGCAGAAGCATGCCGGAACTCTCCGGGATGCCCATGGACGAACTCCTGGCCTGGGTGGATCAATACGTCACGCCGCGCGCGGATGAAGACCCCGGCTTGAAGCATGCCGTGGCGGAACTCAGAAGCCGCCTGGAATATCTGAATGAAGTGGGTCTCGGCTACTTGACGTCCGACCGTCCCACGCGCTCCCTTTCCGGCGGGGAGATTGAACGCGTGAGCTTGACGACCTGCCTGGGCGCTTCCCTGACGGATACTCTGTTTGTGCTGGATGAACCCACCGTAGGGCTCCACCCCCGCGACACTTCCCGTTTGATTTCCGCCATGAACCGGCTTAAAAAGCGCGGGAATACGCTGGTGGTAGTGGAGCATGAGGAAACGGTGATGCGTGCCGCGGACAGCCTGGTGGACATGGGGCCCGGCTCTGGCCGGGAGGGGGGAAAACTGGTTTATTCCGGAGAACCTGCCCGGATTGGGGAAGTTGCGGACTCCCTGACGGGGGCGTTCCTTTCCGGCAGGCGGCGCATCGCGGTGCCTAAAAAGAGGCGCAAGCCGCGTCAATTTCTGACCGTATCCGGCGCCACGCGCCACAACCTGCACAAGCTGGACGTGAAAGTGCCTCTGGGCGTCTTCACCTGCCTGACCGGCGTCAGCGGGTCTGGAAAAAGCACCCTGGCGCACGACGTGCTGTACCTGAACGCTCTGGTGGAAAAAGGGGCCGTATGCGAGGATGAACCCGCCCATGTCAAATCCATCAAGGGCTGGGAACAACTGGATGAAGTGGTGATGGTGGACCAGAGCCCCATCGTCCGGACCCCGCGCTCCACTCCTGCCGTTTATGCCGGGGTCTTTGAAGAAATACGTTCCCTCTTCTCGGAGACGGAAACGGCCCGTGCGCGCGGCATGAAGCCCGGTTTCTTCTCCTTCAACAGCGGCGACGGCCGCTGTCCGCGCTGCATGGGCATGGGGAGTGAAAAGGTGGAAATGCAATTTCTTTCAGATATCTTCGTGCAGTGCCCGCTGTGCCACGGCTCCCGGTACGGAAGTGAAGTGCTGAGCGTGTACCGCGACGGCAGGAACATTGCGGACGTGCTCGGCATGACGGTGGCGGCCGCGCTGGAATACTTCAGAGCGGAAAAAGGGGCCAAGGCCTCCCGCATTGCTTCCAAGCTGGGCGTGCTTCAGCGCGTAGGGCTGGGGCACCTGACCCTGGGGCAGCCGCTGAACACTCTCTCCGGCGGGGAAAACCAGCGGTTGAAGCTGGCTAAAATCCTGCTGGACCAGATTGGATCCGGCGCGAACAGCCCCAAGATGCTGATTCTGGACGAGCCGGGAACGGGACTTCACTTTGCCGATATTGAAATTCTGCTGGCCGTGTTCCGGGAACTGGTGGAGCAGGGGCACACCCTGCTGGTCATCGAGCACAACCCGGAATTCATCAAATCCGCGGACTACGTGATCGACCTGGGGCCGGAAGGCGGCGCAGGCGGCGGCCATGTGGTAGCCACGGGAACGCCGGAGGAAATTGTAGCCTCCGGGAAGGGATATACGGGCAAATACCTCCGGGATGTGCTGGAAGGGCGCCCTTCCGTTTACGATCCGGCGGACGCCGCTATGCCGGAATCCGCTGACGTGGACATACCGGAAGGCGTGATGGCCCTGCGGGGAGCGCGCCACCATAACCTGAAAAACGTGGACCTGGACGTGCCGCGCGGAGAAATGACCGTGCTGACCGGGCTCTCCGGCTCCGGGAAAAGCTCCCTGGCCTTCGACATCTTTTTTGCGGAAGGGCAGCGGCGTTTCATGGACGTCATGTCCCCGTACGCCCGGCAATTCACGGAACAACTGGAAAGCCCTGACATTGACCGCTTGACCGGATTGCCCCCCACGGTGGCCATTGAACAGAACATGTCCCGCGGCGGCACCAAATCCACTGTGGGCACCGTGACGGAAATCTGGCAATTCATGCGTCTGCTATATGCCAAGCTGGGGCAGGCCTACTGCCCGCAGTGCGGCGTGCCGGTGGGCAAAAGATCGGAATCCGAAGTGGTGGAGCTGGTGGTGCGGCAGCTGAAAAAACACGGCAGTCTGGCCTTGCTGGCTCCCCTCGTCAGGGGACGCAAGGGGCATTACGCGGACCTGGCCCGCTGGGCGGAAGGAAAGGGATATGAGGAAATGTGGGTGGATGGCAAATTGGTTCCGTTGAGCGGATTCCAGCCGCTGGACCGTTATTCCAGCCATGACCTGGACCTGGTCGTTTCACGTCCGGAGGCCTCCTGGACCCCGGAAAAACTTGCCGGAGCGGTGCATGCCGCGCTGGAAATGGGGGAAGGTTTCCTGCAAGTGCTTCCGCCCGGTTCCAGCCGGCCGGAGTTGATGGGGACCAAGCTTGCGTGCGCCTCCTGCGGGCAATCTTTCCCGGAACTGGAACCGTACACGTTCTCCTTCAACTCTCCACGCGGGTGGTGCCCTGTGTGCCGCGGGCATGGCATCGTGGGCAAGGGAAAGATGAAGGAAGACCAGGCGCAATCTCTGCTGGAAGCCGAACTGAAATATGACAAGGAACTGGCGCGGCAGGCGGACGATGACAAAGGGGTGAAAATCTGCCCCGCCTGCCAGGGAGTGCGTTTGAATGAATTTGCGCGCGCCGTGCGGCTTCAGGGAGTGACTCCCGGTGAAATCGCCTCCCTGCCTGCCGTAGCCGCCGCGGAACTGGTCAAAGGATGGAAATTTGAACGGGAGGAAGCTCTCATTGCCCGTGACGTGGTGGCGGAAATCACGCAGCGCCTCAACTTCCTCCAGCGGGTGGGGCTGGGCTACCTCTCCCTGGACCGCAGCGCCACGACGCTTTCCGGCGGGGAAACCCAGCGCATCCGCCTGGCATCCCAGCTGGGCTCCCACCTGCGCGGCGTGCTTTACGTGCTGGATGAACCCACCATCGGCCTGCATCCGCGGGACAACGAACTGCTGCTGGGTACACTGGATGAACTCAAGCGCCGGGGCAACACCCTGCTGGTCGTGGAACATGATGAAGACACCATGAAGCGTGCGGACCACATTGTGGACATGGGGCCGGGAGCCGGCATCCATGGCGGCAGGATTATGGCTCAGGGCACCTTTGAGGAACTGGCAGCCATGCCGGACTCCGTCACGGGCGCGGCCCTGCATCATAAGCCGCGCCATCCCTACCGCGGGAAAAGGCGCAGGGTTCCGGCCAGAAAAGATGAAACCGCGTGGCTGCGGGTGGAGGGCTGCCGCCTGCACAACCTGAAGGACGTGAATGCGGCCATTCCCAAGGGGCGGCTGACGGTGCTCACCGGCGTATCCGGCGCGGGGAAAACCTCCCTGATGACGGGAACCATCCGGCTGGCGGCGCGCCAGGCCATCGGCGACAAGCTCACTCGGGACCAGAAAAAGCTGTGGAAAACCTCCTCCGGGTTTGACACGCTGCGCATGGTGTACGGCGTGGACCAAAGCCCCATCGGCAAGACGCCCCGTTCTACGCCCGCCACCTATGTGGGCTTTTTGGACGACATCCGGACCCTGTTCGCGCAAACGGCGGACGCCCGCAGGCTGGGCTTTGACCGTGGGCGCTTCTCCTTCAACACAGGGCAAGGCAACTGTGAATCCTGCAAGGGCACGGGCATGCAAAAGCTGGAAATGGACTTCCTGCCCCCCTGCTATGTGCCGTGCGAAACCTGCCGTGGCAAGCGTTACAACGCCGCCACCCTGACCGTGAGGTACAAGGGGAAAACCATTGCGGACGTGCTCCAGATGGACTTTGCGGAAGCGGCGGAATTCTTTGAAAGCCAGCCCCGCATCTCGGACCCCCTCAAACTGCTGGCGGAAACCGGCCTGGGCTATCTGACCTTGGGGCAGGCTTCCAACACGCTTTCCGGCGGTGAAGCCCAGCGGCTCAAGCTGGTGACGGAGCTCATCAAGGGGCGGCGCGTCAGCCGGAACGCCCTGATGAAGGGCAAGGAACTGCCCGGTGACCTGTACCTCATTGAGGAACCTTCCATCGGCCTGCATCCGCGGGACGTGAGATTGCTCATCGACGTGCTGCACCGCCTGGCGGACCAGGGAAACACGGTCATCGTCATCGAACACAACACGGAAATCATGGCGGAGGCGGACTACATCATCGACATGGGCCCCGGCCCCGGTGAAGCCGGAGGAACCATCGTGGCGGAAGGAACCCCGGAGCAGATAGCCAAAAAGAACTCCCCCACGGCGGAATACATCCGCCGGGAGCTGGAACCGGACAGCGTGTAACCCGTTAAAACAAAAACCTTGTCTTTCAGGACCGTTCCGGAATTATTGGAACGGTCCTTTTATATGGAGAAAAGGACCGGATGGAGGCTGACGGCGGGCGTTGGCCTGGTCCCAGGGCGCCGAAATGCTTTTAAAGGAAAAATCAGCTATTCTGAAAATGGCGGAACGGAATTACTGCTGGAAATGTCTTAAAGGAAGTGCAAGGCTGTGTTCCGCATAAGCCCTTTTATTCCTGCGGCAGTGGTTGGCAAATACCGGAGAGGCAGGCGGGAACGGATGTAAAGGCATGAAAGCCATTCTTTAGAAAATCTTTGCACTGCGGTGAAACAACAAGCAATGAATATGGTGGAAAAAATAGTATTTGAACCGTTGGCAGACTCCCACCGGGAGGCCGTCATCCGTATCTTCAACCATTACGTGATGAACGGAACGGCTGCTTTCTCGGATGCGGAACTGCCGGAATCCTTTTATTCCCATATTCTGGAACGCGTGAAAGGTTATCCGGCGTATGCCGTGGTGGACTGCCGGACCGGGGAAGTAGTGGGCTTCTGCTTCCTGAGTGCGTATAAGCCTGTACCCACATTCCGGGAAACGGCCACCGTCACTTACTTCATTGCTCCCTCCCATCTTGGCCGGGGCATTGGCCGGATGTGCCTGGGCCGTCTGGAAGAGGATGCCGTGAAGCAGGGCATCCGCCACATCATTGCGGAAATATCCTCTGAAAACGAACAAAGCATGTCCTTTCACGCTAGCCAGGGCTTTATCCATGCCGGGCGCCTGAAAAACATCGGCTTTAAACTGGGCCGCACCTTTGACATTGTTTACATGCAGAAGGAAATCAAGTGATCAGCGCCGGTAATGCAGCGTGCAATAAGATGATGGGAATTTCCGAAAATCCTCTTCCTCACGCTATTCTGATGAGTCCTCTCTGAAAAGACAGGATGGCAGCGCCCTTCTCGTGGGAATCGTAAAGATTTCTCTAGTTTTGTAGGCGTCTTACCGCCCCAGATGACCGCAGGCTAACTTCCTTCCAGAGTGCTGCTGCTGTGAAAGACTGCGAGAAATTCGTTAACCAGTGCATTCACGGAGCGCAAGGGAAACAGATTTGCCGGAAATAGAAGCCGGCTCGTTCGCTGCCGTCAAACCGAACACTATCCGTGTTACAATGTACTGGCATTTCCTGCGTCTGAAAACGACAATCGCCAAGCTTGGCTGTTAAACTGGTTTCCCCAGCTAGTAGGGATAAGTAATTTCCGTACGATGGCCAGATTTTGTAATTGGGTAACTTCCTTTTGGAATGAAAATCAAGGTGAGCTTGTGTTCCGAATGGGGAATATCCATTTTTAACACATTTCCGGCCTGGGCAGATTGAACATTGGCTGTCGCGGGGGGTACTATGTCCAGGCATGTAATATCATTGCCAGGATAAAGGACAAAGATGAGCAAAGTCAATAATGCTGTAATAGAGAAACTGATTTTCTTATTATTTTTTATCCATTTTATTATAGACAGGATAATTTTAGATTAATAAGTTCTTTCTAAAAATCTTTTCTTGGAAGAAATTGTCCTGTATATATTCTTATCCTGTTACTGTGCGGCAGGCCTATCCCTCCTATTTCGATCCTGTATGTTACTCTATAATTTTAATTATTTTTTACTTCAGTCTCCAGTAATTGCTGGGCTGTTTTTCCATCAGTATTTTTCAAATTCTGGTTAGCTCCTTGTTTAATCAGAAAATTGTAGGCACTTATTTGTCCTGTACGAGCAGCATAATGTAAGGCAGTTTCTTTGTAGGGAAAGGTCATAGAGGGTAGCTTCATTTCATTTGAAGCAACATTAATATCAGCCCCTAATTCGAGTAATTTCTTCATGGTATCAATATCCCCGATAGCTGCCGCTAACATAAGGGCTGCTTCGCTTCCATTCCATTTTTTATCATACGGATTAAGATTTGGTTGTGGAGTCATGTTTGACGACAAATCCCAGTATGATTGTAATGAATTTCTAATCATATCTTTTCCTACAATGTAGGCAGGAGTATTGTAATGTAGATAATAAGGTGGAATATAGGGATTTCTTGTTTCTTCTTTTTTGGGGGTTATGGATGTACAAGATCCTAATAAGTTTAATGCTAAAAAAACCGAAGGGAATATAATATTAGTTTTCATGTCAAATAATTTATGATATACTTGTAGCTTTTAAAGTTCATGTGGATGATTTTATGAAAAAACAAGAATCATGCATAGATTTTTGTTATATTTAAAATAGGTAAATAATATTTTATGATTTGTAAACAGCTTTTACAGAAGGATCCTTCTTTAATTTACATTTAACACAACAAGCAAATTTGGATAACTCTTCTGCTTTCAGTAAAGAATCATTGAGATCAAAAACATGTATCGGAATCATATAACTCGGATGCACTTTATAGATATCAGGTATGGCTTTTCCCTTAAGGTATTGGGAACCTACTATCATGCATCCTCTACTCCATAATATTGAGTTGCCAATATGCCATCGAACGCCAGAAAACCCCCCCTTGGGATTAAGTCCGAAATTTTTTCCATAAACATCTTTGGCATCTAGTTGTATTAATCCTCCCTTTCCTGTTCGGTAGGGAACATTAGGAGTTATTTGTTCAAAAATTGGTTGAAAATTTTGAACTGCAGGTGCCTCAGGTTCTGTAAAAAAGAGCAATCTCCATAGGCAAAAACGGGAGTCATATTTTGCTTTTTCTTTAAGATAGTCTTCCACTTTTTTATTGTAAGCTTGTTGCATCTCAACTATTTCAGCAACAAATTCTTGTCGGAATAGTTTATCTATCGACGTTCCTGAATTTGTATATCCACCCGTATAGGTCCCTTCAGGAAGGGGATAATCCTTTATGGCATTTGAAAAACCTTTATCTGCTTTTAATTGGTATCTTCCTTTTTTAAGCTCTATTCCCTTTCCTGTAACTTTAGTGCATTCTTTGGAAATTTCAGGATCGGTTGCATAGACTTCCCAGTCGCTAAGCGTTTCCCATTCTAAATACCGACGATTAACGATAATCTCAATATCTTCAAGCCCCAAAGCATCATAACCTGAGGCATTGCAGATGAAGGCATACAAATTCCACCCACTCTGTTCCTGAATGGGATCTCTGTTAATCCACCTGCCGTCTGCGGGATTGAGGTGGCGGTAATTGTAGTAGACAAGTCCCAGTTCGTCATCCGAGAACTCGCAGGAAAACCTGAACTTGTTCTCCCGGGTCATATCTCCTTCAGTGGTAAGTAAGCTACCGAAGGGAGCATACTCGTAACGAGCTCTTCTCGTCTGTTGTCCGTCAAAAATGGAAGTGACGTTCTTCAAGGCATCGTGCATGAAGTAGAGATGCTCTTCCTGCTGTGAAATGTTGTCTTTCCAGCATGTCATCATCAGGACGCGCGTGGCTGTAGGCTCCGTCGGATCCCACAAATAGCTCTTCACCAGCAAGGGTTCGGGATGCGTCAAATCCAGTTGGGCTACCTGCAGATAATCCCGGTACAGGAACCGGGAGTGGCTGGATACTGCCCCATTGATGACCACTTTCTTCTCAAAGCGCCGTCCCCGGTAGTCGTAGCCGCAGGTGATAGTTGTTCTGCCATCCTGGCTGGCGAAGACGACGGGGCGGTCGTTGGCGTCGTAGGAGACTTCCCAGATGCCCGTTGAGGTCCTGATGCGGGTCTGGTTGCCGTCGGCGTCGTAAACGGGGTTAAAATCTTCTTTCCCCCCGGCAATATCCGTGTACTGGTTGAGCCGGTTGGATTCGTAGGAGAGGGCTTCCTCCAGTTCCCGGGCTATTTTGCGGTTGCCGATGTTGTCATAGCAGTACGCAAAGCTTCCTCCCCGGCTGATGCGGTCTTCCAGCAGTTCACTGCGGCTGTTATAGGTAAAATCTCTTACTACTTCAGCAGTAGTGCTGTCCCAGCAATCCCGCCGCTGGACAGGCCGCATCAGCGCGTCATAGTCGTATTCGTGGCCGGCCGCCAATTCGCCGTCCGCTCCCTTCCTGTAACCGATAGCGGTTACGAGGTTGAGCTTGGGATGGTAAGTATTGCTGCGGACCATGCCGTTGGGATAGGTGAGCTGGTTGAGGAAGCCGCTGGTTGGATCGTACTGCCAGGTAAAGGGAGAAGCGATGCCTTCCAGATTCATCCCAATCATGCCACCTTTGGAATCGTAGTCAAGATGGGAGTGCTGCACGGTGTGTGTGCCGAGCATCAGGCGGTATCCGTTGGAACGCCCCTGGGCATCGTATTCTTCTTGAAGAGAACTTTCCACCTGTCCAAAGGAAGTGTCCTGAATCATCCTGCCGTAGCTGTCATAGGAGAGTTCCCTTAATCCGGAGGCGTCCCGGACGTAGGTCATTTGTCCGAGGTGGTTGTAGGTGAACTTCCATCCGGGAGTAGCGTCATTGTGGGAGGCGGAGACGAGTTCTCCTGTAAAGGGAGCATACTTATACGTTGTGACAAGCCCCCTGGCTTTGACAAGTGTCTCCTGACGGTTGAGCTCGTCATAGGTTTTGGAAACACAGGAACCGTCGGCATAAGTCTTTTTCAATTCCAGCCCCGTGGCCTCGTCATAGAGCCAGATGGTGGTGTCTCCGTCGGTTCGGCCGGAAGGATCGGAAGTGATGTCGCCTTCGTTTGCACGGAAGGTAGTCAGGGCCACCATGCGGTCGGCTTCGTCGTAGGCGAAGCAGGCCGGCTGAATGGCGGTGCCATATTCGGCCGTCTTTCTGCCGCGGATGTCATAGGAATAACAGGTTGTTCCTCCCAAAGCGTCGGTGATGCAGGCAGGATGGTCACAGCAGGACGAGTAGCTGGTGGTGGTGACATGGCCCGCAGGACCAGTAGTCTTAACCGGGCGTCCTGCAAGATCCGTTTCCTCCATAATGGTGTTGCCGCGCCCATCGGTTTTTTCCAGAATCACCCCTGTAGAGGTGCAGGAACGCCGCTGGATGGAACAGATTCCGGAGTGGTCGGTCTGATTGGTCCCAAACCCGTCTACGACAAGAGACTCGGCTATAATATCCGAAGTGGGAATGCGGCTGAACCGGGTGCGTTTGGTAGGAGCGGTATACTCCGTCCACTGGATGCTCTGCTGGCCGTAGACGTCCGTGGTGATGGATTTGTTTTCCAGTACAGCGCTGAGTCTGGAAACCATGTTTTCCGTGGTCTGGGTGAGGGGGAATCCGTCGGCGTTGCAGGTGGTGGAAGTCTGCACCTGGTAGACGCCGTCTTCCCGGATCCGGTAACAGGAGGAAC